>Ga0209062_1000139_pt1 | contig 272479 bp, 264 predicted proteins | sample Coa_R2_2_FD_187158 | JGI IMG/M metagenome (GOLD analysis project Ga0209062, IMG submission 187158) | Surface soil microbial communities from Centralia Pennsylvania, which are recovering from an underground coalmine fire - Coalmine... | ecosystem: Environmental > Terrestrial > Soil >... | reverse complement strand
GTGAAAGACAGTGTCGCCGAAAGTCCAAGGGTTCCTGCGTAAAGTTAATCTGCGCAGGGTTAGCCGGCCCCTAAGGCGAGGCCGAAAGGCGTAGTCGATGGGAACCACGTTAATATTCGTGGGCCAGCAGGTGGTGACGAATGGCGAAAGTTGTCCGGGATTATTGGATTTCTCGGGCGGCCTGGCTGTTCCAGGAAATAGCCCCTGCGTGAGACCGTACCCGAAACCGACACAGGTGGACAGGTAGAGCATACCAAGGCGCTTGAGAGAATGACGTTGAAGGAACTCGGCAATTTACCTCCGTAACTTCGGGATAAGGAGGCCTCCACTTCGGGCAACCGGAGCGGAGGGGCACAGTCCAGGGGGTGGCAACTGTTTAACAAAAACACAGGGCTCTGCGAAATCGTAAGATGACGTATAGGGTCTGACGCCTGCCCGGTGCCGGAAGGTTAAAAGGAGAGGTGCAAGCCTTGAATTGAAGCCCCGGTAAACGGCGGCCGTAACTATAACGGTCCTAAGGTAGCGAAATTCCTTGTCGGGTAAGTTCCGACCTGCACGAATGGCGTAATGACTTCCCCGCTGTCTCCAACGTCAGCTCAGTGAAATTGAAGTCCCCGTGAAGATGCGGGGTTCCTGCGGTCAGACGGAAAGACCCCGTGCACCTTTACTATAACTTTGCGCTGGCATTCGTGGCGGCATGTGTAGGATAGGTGGTAGGCTTTGAAGCGCGGGCGCCAGCTCGCGTGGAGCCGTCCTTGAAATACCACCCTTGCCTTCATGGATGTCTAACCGCGCTCCGTCATCCGGAGCCGGGACAGCGCATGGTGGGTAGTTTGACTGGGGCGGTCGCCTCCCAAAGAGTAACGGAGGCGCGCGATGGTTGGCTCAGACCGGTCGGAAATCGGTCGTTGAGTGCAATGGCATAAGCCAGCCTGACTGCGAGACAAACAAGTCGAGCAGAGACGAAAGTCGGTCATAGTGATCCGGTGGTCCCGAGTGGGTGGGCCATCGCTCAACGGATAAAAGGTACGCCGGGGATAACAGGCTGATACTCCCCAAGAGTCCATATCGACGGGAGTGTTTGGCACCTCGATGTCGGCTCATCACATCCTGGGGCTGGAGAAGGTCCCAAGGGTTCGGCTGTTCGCCGATTAAAGTGGTACGTGAGCTGGGTTCAAAACGTCGTGAGACAGTTTGGTCCCTATCTGCCGTGGGTGTAGGAGAATTGAGAGGATTTGTCCCTAGTACGAGAGGACCGGGATGAACGTACCTCTGGTGGACCTGTTGTGGCGCCAGCCGCAGTGCAGGGTAGCTATGTACGGAATGGATAACCGCTGAAGGCATCTAAGCGGGAAACCAGCCTCAAGACCATTTCTCCCTGAAGAGCCGTGGAAGACGACCACGTTGATAGGCCGGGTGTGGAAGCGCGGCGACGCGCGTAGCTTACCGGTACTAATAGCTCGTTCGGCTTGATCGCTCTCATTTACCAACGCCCATTCATGGGCGTGGCTGAAATGTCCAGTTTTGCTTCTTTACGCCCTTCGCCGGCCTGGTGGCTTTTGCGAGGCGATCAGACCCGATCCCATCCCGAACTCGGCCGTCAAACGCCTTAGCGCCAATGGTACTATGTCTTAAGACCTGGGAGAGTAGGTCGCCGCCAGGCCTGCCAAGGGCGTAAATTCCTCTTTCGCGAAACGCGCGTGACGAATGGCGTCGGATTTAGCCATTGGCCATACGCCCCCTTTTTGACGCGGGGTGGAGCAGCCCGGTAGCTCGTCAGGCTCATAACCTGAAGGCCGCAGGTTCAAATCCTGCCCCCGCAACCAAATTCCCCTTGAAAGTACCAGGGGTTGAACAAGCGCCCCGGACGCAAGTCCGGGGCGTTCGTTTGTCAACTCGCCAATACCTCCGCAAATTGATCCGGCGCAGTAGCCGCCGCCGCCTGAGCGGTGGGGCTTCGCGACAGGCAAGATGCTCTTTCGAGCGGGAGCGCTTAGGCGGAAACAGGCAGAAAGCGGCAAGATATGCCCTCGGGCTGATCGGCCTAATGATCGGCCAAGGACGCCCGGCTGGATTGCAAAGCCTCGGGAAATCAGCAGGTTGGCGGGCCGCCCAAGCCGGCCAAATGCCAGCGCCTGCAAGATCGGCCAAAAGATCGGCCAACGACCTCGCATAGGCACGATTTTTCCTTTATCTTCAAACGTCTGAGGATTTGCAGAATCGGCCAAAATGACGCCTGAAACCGCCCAGCGCATAGAGCCGGCCCGGCCCGAGGAGGCGACCGAGGCGTTGACCGACGCCATTGCCGATCTCGTTGCTGCGGCGACCAAGCTCGGGCAGGCGCTTCATCCCCGCACAGCGGCCAACCTCGCGGACCTCATGCGGATTGCGAACACCTATTACAGCAACCTAATCGAGGGCCATAACACGCGCCCCAAAGACATCGAGCGCGCCCTCGCCGGCGATCTCGATCGCGACAAGGAACGCCGCAACCTGCAAATCGAAGCGGCGGCGCACGTGCGGCTACAGGCCGAGATCGATCGCCTGGCCGAGAAAGGAAAGCTTGGCGAGCCGGCTGCGTCGGATTTTCTGCGTTGGCTGCACCGCGAGTTCTACAAGGGCGCAACCGAAGACATGCTCCGCATCCGCGGCGCTGGTCGCGAGTTCATGATGGCGCCGGGTGAATGGCGTTCGCAGCCCGAGCACGACGTTGCGGATGGTCGGCACGAGCCGCCATCCAGCGCGCGCGTTCCGGACTTCATGGCATATTTCGCCGAACGCTATCGGCTGGCGCCCCTTGGGACGGCCGGACGACTGATGGCGATGGCCGCGGCGCATCATCGCTTCAACTACATTCACCCGTTTCCGGACGGCAATGGACGCGTAAGCCGATTGATGAGTCACGCGATGGCGCTCATTGCGGGAATCGGCGCGCATGGGCTGTGGTCGATCTCGCGCGGCCTTTCACGCGGGCTCGAAAGTCGCTCGGAATACAAGCGGATGATGGATTACGCCGACACGCCGCGGCAGGGCGATCTCGACGGGCGAGGCAATCTCTCGCTTCGTGCCCTCAATGAGTTCGTGCTGTGGTTTCTCCGGGTGTGCCTTGACCAGGTGAATTTCATGTCGGGCCTGTTCGAGATCGACGCTCTTGCGAAGCGCCTCCGAACCTATGTCGCGCGAAGCGATGCATTGAAGCCGGAAGCGACACGGTTGCTCGAGGAAGCACTTATTCGCGGCGAGTTCGAGCGGGGCGAGATCGCGAGGATTACCGGATTGCCGGAGCGCAGTGCACGGCGCGTGCTGAAGGAAGTCATCGACGCCGGCCTGCTTGCGTCGGACACACCGAAGGGCGCGGTCTCGCTTCGCTTCCCGGCGGACACCCTAGATGTTCTATTTCCGCGCTTGTTCGCCGAAGCGTGAGCCGGCCCCGAATACGTCAACTCCACAATACCTAGCCCATCGTAACGGAGTCGGAACGCCGCTAAGCGTCTGCTTAGCGGCATTTTTATTTGGCGCGCTGCGCGCCGCGCCAATGATCGCGTTCGAAATTTGAACGCCGAGACAAGTGCGAATTCCCTCCATCGACGTCGCCTGACTGTCCGGCGGACAAGGCGAGGCGATCGTCATCGCCCGCGCAGCCCAAGCGCTCCGCCCGCGCTGAGCGGCGCCGCTCCGCAAGGCGCGATGATCGGCGTCGGCTTTCCTTCCCACCGGAAGACATAAGCGCCGTCCTTGCGCACATTAGTGACCAGCGTCGGCCGGAAGCAGGCCAGGCATGTCCCGCCTCGTTTCCGAACGCTCGGATAGACGATGCCGAGCGCTCCGGCCTCAAGGAGTTGCTCGGCAAGTTCCTGCGAGGCGACATAGCTCTCGGGATCCAAACAAGCTCGAAAGGCCTCCGCGCCGCGGATATCGTGAAAATCGGCGCTGAAATCGGCGAGATAATCGTCGTAGACCGCCTCCTCCTCGAGCCATCCGACTTCGAGGAGCTCCCGGCTCTTGTGATAGGCGATTTCGGCCTGCGACGTGTCCAGCTCAAACGCCCCGTACCACGCGCCGCGATCTGGCCCGTTGAAACGGCTGCCGAGCGGATGGGCGTGGCAGAACGCGGCGTTCACGATGCGGTAATAAGGCACGCCGAAGACAAGCTCGTGAACGCTGACGCCCGGCAGGAGGCCGTTCTCGGCAAGCAGCCGATCGTTGGTGGCGTTGTCGAGGTCGAAGATTTGCGGCAGGTCTGCATCGCTGGCCGCGGCGCGGACGAGCACACTGTCGCCGCTGGCGCTGTATTTGGCGGGGATGAGGCGATGCGTGTCGTATTGTCGGATCAGACTCGTCCGCGGCAGATTCACATCCCGCCTCGACGGGCGTCGAGCAGCCGGCGCACGGTTTGCATCGCCGCCTGTCCGCCCTTCATCATGTAAGCCAAGGGCGTTCGGCCCCCGAAAATCGGATTTTCGTTCGGGAGCTGGACCCATTTGTCGGCCAGCTTCTTCGAGTAGAGGATGTTCAGCGCTTTGAAGATGCCGATCACGTATGAAATGCGGGTCAGCCGGTCCGCATCAAGCGTCCGGTCGGGGTTCTTCTTCATTTCGTAAAAGGGGCCATTCGATATCCCGCCGAGCAGCGTCCGAGCGTCCTCGTCGCGGACCCCCCAATGGCCCATAATGTTGAAGAAGGTCCGGATGGCGGCCGGGCTGAGGCGCTCGCGCTCTCCTTTCGACGTGAGATCGACGATGGGCGAGGGCGGATAGCGCGTCTGAGGATAAGCGGAAACGTGGCTCATCGGCATATCCTATTGTTGATTACAAATACTCCTGAATAGGAGAACAATCAAGCCGGCGCTCGAAGAAACGTTTTTCGGTCACGGCCGCAATCCTCGACCCCAACAGGCGGCGCCGTTTCGCTCGCCCAGACTAGCTCACGCCGGAATACGCAAGAAATCCAACGGCGCGGGCGACGTTTCGTCGAGCACGGCCGCGGTCAGCGCGCCGCCATAGACCGCGCCCGTATCGATATTGGTGCGGAAAGGCCGTCGCTCGGGGCCGTCAAGCCGAGGCGTGTGGCCATGGATCACGTGTTTGCCGAAATCGTGATCCACTTCGAGAAAGTCTTCGCGAATCCAGAGGCGGTCATGGTCGCTCTGCCGGTCGTAAGGCGCGGCGGGGCGAAGGCCGGCATGAACATAGATTCGACCGGCGTCTTCGCGCCAAGTCGGCAGCCGCTCCATCCACTCGATCGCCTCCGCCATGGCTTGGCCGCTCTCGTCGCCAATTCCGCTAAAGGATTCGATCGTCTCGAGGCCGCCATTCACGAGCCACAGACCGTCGCCCTTACGCGCCCAGTCGATCATCATCTGCTCGTGATTGCCGCGCAGACAAACGACGGTCGACGTCGCCTCCTGGAGCGCCCGGACCATGGCGACGGTTTTGGCGCTATCGGGCCCCCGATCGACGAGATCGCCGATGAAAATCGCTCTCAGGGCGTGGTCGGCCGGATGCGCCGCGGCAATGGCCGCAAGCAGCGCGGCGAGAAGATCGGCGCAGCCATGGACATCGCCGATCGCGTAGATCCTCATCGGCGACGGCGAGGCGACGCGGCCGACCCGCGCGAAAGCCGCGACCGCGTCGCTCGCCGCCCGATCGAGGAATTGCTCTGGCCCTCTGGCCATATGGACTCTCGTCTGATTGCCGACATCGGCCGGCGAGGTCGGTTTAACACCGGCAGTCCCGGGAAACTCAATCAGCGCCTTTCATGGCCTCCTGATGGCCCCAACTCATTTTTGCTTAGGCGAGCCGTTATTAAACAGAGGGTTCCTCTTGACGGCCAACCCGTCCTTGCGGCCACTTGGCGGCCGCGTTGACGCAAAAGCGTCGCCAACAGAGGCGATTCGAATGGCCGGGCCCCGACATATTCTCACTCTTTCCTGCGCCAACCGGCCAGGCATCGTCGCGAGGGTCTCTACCTGCCTGTTCGAGAGCGGCGCGAACATTCTCGATGCGCAGCAATTCGACGACACCGAGACCGGCAATTTTTTCATGCGCGTCGTTTTCGACGCCGCCGCCGAGCCGATCGAGCACGCCGCGTTGCGCAGCCGTTTCGAGGCGATCGCCGGAACCTTCGCCATGACTTGGTCGCTGCGACCGAGCGACGAGAAAAAACGCGTCCTGATCCTCGTCTCCCGTTTCGACCATTGCCTGGTCGATCTGCTCTATCGTTGGCGCAGCGGCGAACTCAGGATGGACGTCGTCGGGATCGGCGCCAATTACTCGCGCGAGACCTACGCGCATATCGATTTCGGCGATCTCCCATTCCATTATTTGCCGGTTACGAAGCAAACCAAGCTCGAGCAAGAGACGCAGATCTGGGAGTTGGTGCGGGCGACGAAATGCGACGTGGTTGTGCTCGCCCGCTATATGCAGATCCTCTCCGATGGCCTCGTCGCCAAGCTGCAGGGGCGCGCGATCAACATCCATCACTCCTTCCTGCCCGGCTTCAAAGGCGCTCGTCCCTATCACCAGGCGCATGAGCGCGGCGTCAAGCTGATCGGCGCGACCGCCCATTACGTGACTTCCGATCTCGATGAGGGCCCGATCATCGAACAGGACGTCGAGATGATCACGCATCGCGACACGCCCGAAGATCTCGTGCGCAAGGGCCGCGACATCGAGCGGCGGGTGCTCGCCCGAGCGCTGGCCCATCACCTCGAAGATCGGGTGCTGCTCAACCGCAACAAGACTGTGGTCTTCGCCGGCTAGGCGCCGCGATGGAAGAAGGAGGCGATCGGCGCCCCAATGTTGCGCCAGATCCAGCCCCGGGTCTGAACGAGCGGCGGCGTCGGCAAGGTCGCCGGCTGCGCGTTATGATTGTCGCATCCAGGCGTTAGCTTGCTGAAGCGGATTTCGCCGTCCGTGTAATAGAAGTCGCCGCCGCCATTGCGCAGCGCGATCGAAGGCTCCACGCCGCTCGTTTCGTAGCTCGCATCGACCTTGTTGGCCGCGACGAGATCGACGGAGAGGAGGTCGCGTTCCGCGTCGATGTCCGGCGCGATATGATGCGTGACCTGGCCCGTGTAATGACTGACGCCGATTCCGCGATCGAATGTCGCCGCGCCGAGCCATACTGGCAGGCCGTCGTCGCCGGCGTCGAGAACCTTCCAGAAACGTACGTGATGCCGCGTGTCGGCGCTGCGGCCGGCCGGCTTCTCGAAAGCGAGGTCTTCGCGGCGACCGAGATAGAAGAGAGGGCTGACCGGCGCTTTCGAATAAGGGCGGTTGAAGAGGACGCTGCCGGTGATTTTAAGGCTTGATTTAAGCGTGATCGGATCGGCCGGCGACCAGCCGGCGGCTTGCATCGCGCAGATCACATCCGTCTCGCTGCCCTCGAGGCCGACATTGAGCGCGTCGCCGGGCATCCCGAGCGAGGTGACGGTCGTCATCGGCAGCGGGTCGAGCCCCTTTTGACGCTCGTGGCGCCGCCAAAGAGCCGGAAGCGCGACATAGGCGAGGCTGAGATAAATTGCGATCAGACTCAGCGCGACGAAGCCGATCCGCCGCCGCCGCAAGCGCCGGCGCGTTTCCCGCGGCAAGCTCGGCGCGCTCATGCCGGCTCCTGATCCGTGGCTCCGCCCTCGTCGATGAGTTTGTCGGCGCGCCCCTCACCGCGGCAGGTTGCGTCGGCTCAGGAAATCGCCGATCCGTTCGAGCGCGCGCCCAATATTCTCGGTCGAGTTCGCGTAGGACAGGCGGATGAAGCCTTCGCCATAGACGCCGAAATCCGGTCCGCCGATCGTCGCGACGCCGGCGTCTTCGAGCAGCGCTGAAGCGAGCGACTTGGCCTTCCATCCAGTCGCGGCGACGTTCGGAAAGGCGTAGAAGGCGCCCTTCGGCGTCGCCGCACGCACGCCCGGCAGCTTGTTGAGCCCGTCGACAACGACGGTGCGGCGGCGATCGAATTCAGCGACCATGTCCCGCACCGCGTCCTGCGGCCCCGTCAACGCGGCGAGGCCGGCGAACTGCGTCGGCGCATTGACGCAGGAATAGGAATTGACCGCGAGTTTGCGCGCGTTATCGTAAAGCGGCTTCGGCCACACTGAAAAGCCGAGCCGCCAACCGGTCATCGCGTAAGTTTTCGACCAGCCGTCGAGCAGGATGAGTCGCTCGCGTATTTCCGGATATGCGAGCAGCGTTTGGTGGGCGAGACCGTCATAGGTCATCTGGCCGTAGATTTCATCGGAAAGGATCGCGACGTCAGGCCAGCGGTCGAGGCCGGCTACGAACCTGTCGATCTCCGCCTTCGGCGTTACGCCGCCTGTCGGGTTGGCTGGCGAATTGAGGATGATGAGCCGCGTTTTCGGCGTGATCAGGCTCAAGACTTCTTCGGCGGAAAAGGCGAAGCTATTCTCTTCGCGCACTGGAATTGGGATAGGGGTCGCGCCGGTATATTCGATCATCGAGCGATAGATCGGAAATCCCGGATCCGGATAGAGGATGTCGGCGCCCGGCTCGCCGAACATCACGATCGCCATATACATCGTCACCTTGCCGCCCGGAACGATGAGGACGAGATCGGGCGAGACCTCGACATTGAAGCGCCGCTTGAGATCGGCCGCGACCGCTTCCCGCAGGACGGGAACGCCCGTCGCCGGCGTATAGCCGTGCTGCCCATCGCGTAAAGCTTTGACGGCCGCCTCGACGATGTGCGGCGGCGTCGAAAAGTCCGGCTGGCCGATGCCGAGATTGATGATGTCGCGGCCCTGCCGCTGCAGCTCGCCGGCCCGGGCGAGAACGGCGAAGGCGTTCTCCTCGCCGATGCGCGAGAAGGCGGAATTGACGTGCAGCATGGGCGCTTCCTCTGTTGACGCGCCTATCTGCCGCGAAGAGCGCCTGGAATCAACCGAAGGCCGCGACGATCGCGTCGCGCAGACAGCGGCTTCTTAGCAGGCGCGCCCGCATCTATTCACGGAATTTCGGCCAGAGGCGAAGCCGTTGGCCGAGCGGCGAAGCCGCTCCTTTCTCGGTCCAATCCGGCGCAGCGCCGATCGCGTGGCGAATGCTGCTTCGGACCCAATTTCCCCAACCCGGCAGCCGGGCCAAAATACGTCCGCCCGGTCCAAAGGCCTGACGCGACCAAGTCGAATAGTCGCACCTATCGACCTGACGCTCGACGCCTGAGGCGGTGAAGGTCAGAAGCGTCGTTCCCGGAAGACAAAATGTTCGCAAGCTTCGCGCGGAGGAGCAGCGGAGGGTCCAGGCGACGATCGCCCCGTCAAATCCCGCGGTTTCGATCCTGAATTGCAGGTTGAACCCGACCGTCTCGCGAAAGAGACCTTCCCAGGCTTTCCTTATGTCGTCGCCTGTCAATCGCCCTGCGAGTTGGTTCAAGAGCGCCGCGTCGCCGGCGTAGCATCGCATGACTTTCTCGATGTCTTTCGCTTGCGCGGCGGAGAATAACCTGTGCGCTTGCCTGAAAGAAGCGTCGCCGATCGAAAACGCCTCGCGCCGGCGTGCCCGCTCATGTTGAGCCGCTACGGGCGGTGTGATTGTAACGCCAAAGTCGTACGGCGATGTCGTGGCTTCGACCATCGGTTCTGACCTCCTCGCGCTGGACGCGGCGCTGCGGGCGAAGCCATAGCGCAGCCCCGTTTCCGGACTTACGTCGCGATGTGAAGAAAGGTGAAGGAAATGCGGCGCCTATGCGGCTGAGCCAAATCGTGCGGCCGATGGAAACAACGCCGAGTCCGGGATTCTAACCATATTTCAGCGGGCGTTGAATTTCGACCTTGGGCAAGTTTTCGCCGGGCGCTTCGCGAGAAAAAGGAAGAATCCCGCTTCCGTACTTCAGCGGGCGTACTCTCCCGCCCAGCGCGGCCGATAGCCGGCGCACAACACGCCAAGGATCGACGGCGGCGTCAATGTCGCGATCGCGCCGCGGGCCGGCCTCGTCATGGGCGCGCCGTAGCCTTCGAATGACCACGGCAGCAGCGCGTCGTCGCGCACGGCGTAGGCGCGGCCTTCGACGGCGACCATCGCGCCGTCCGGCAACTGCTCGATCCTCTGCTCGCTCGCGCGCTTGCGCCCCGCCGCCAGGCGTTCTTCGTGCAAGGTCGCGTCCATGTCCCGCGCGCTGATCCAAGCGCTCTCGAAGGCTGCGCGGAACGCCTCCGCCTCTGCCCGCCGGCACTCGAAACAAGGCCGGTGGCCGGCGGCGAGCGCGGTCGGCTCGTCCAGGAAGAACAGTTCGGTATAGAACCTGCCCCAGACGTCGCGATGGCGGCCCTTGAACGAGCAGACGCAGCAGATCCATTGCCGCGACGCCCAGCGCCTTCGCCCGAGCGTCTGGTCGGGCCGATGGAATTTGCCGCCGCGATTGCCCATCAGGGTCCCGCGGGCGCTGACCGCGACCAGTTCGCCGAACGGATCGACGCGGTTCTGGAGCGGCCGGCTTGGGCTCACTGCGGCGCGGAGGCGGTCGTCGCTCTCGGCGCGACGCTCGCTGTGGCGTCGCCGATCGTATCGATCCCATAGACGTCGTCGCGGAAATGGACGACGCCGTCGCTATTGGCCCAGCCGGTCAGATAAACCCAGACGACCGGTACGGGTTTTGCGAGCTTGACGTCCTCGCGCTCGCCCTGCTTGACCTTGTCCAGAAGCGCCTGCTTGTCCCAAACGCCCGCCGGACCGCCCGGCGTGCCCTGCAGCAGCCATTCGGCTAGATCGTAGACGCCCTGCACGCGCACGCAGCCATGCGAAAGGAAGCGGTAGTCCGCGCCGAACAAGCCCTTGGAAGGGGTATCGTGCATATAGACGGCGAGCTTGTTCGGCATGCCGATGCGGATCGCGCCGAGCGAATTGCCCGAGCCCGAGTCCTGGCGCAGCGTATAATTGGCGGCGCGTTCGGTGCTCCAATTGATGCTCTTCGGATCGACGACGTCGCCTTGCCCGTCGAGAATCCGGATTTTCGCGCGGGCGAGATAGCCTGGATCGCGCTGCATTCTCGGAATGATCTCTTTCTTGATGATCGAGACCGGCACGGTCCAGGTCGGGTTGAGATTGATCACCGAAATCTTGGCCGAGATTTCCGGGGATTGATGTTCGACGTCGCCGACAATGGCGACATAATGATGCGCGACCTTGCCGTCCTCGACCGCTTCGACCGAGAGCGACGGCAGATTGACGACGACATAGCGGTCGCCGAATGAAAAATTCAGGCCGGCCAGCCGCTGCGCGCTCGAGGCGAGCTGCCTGAAGCGTGTCGACGCCGGAACATTCATCTCCTTGAGGGTGGCGCCGGCGATGATTCCCGTCTCGCGGAGGCCCAGGCGCGACTGGAAACGCTTCACAGCCGCCGTGACCTCGGCGTCCCATCGCTCGGCGTTTGATCCTGCGGCTCTCGCCGGGTCGAGATCGCCTTCCGCCGCGAGCCGCTGCCGCAGGATCGCCACGGCCGGTCCCGTGGCGCCGGCTTTGAGCGGCCCCGGCACGGTTGGCCAGCCGCCGGAATCGGCGATCGCGCCATAGCGCTCGGACGCTTTGGCGGTGGCGAAGAACGTGTTCGGCTGCAGCGTCGGATTGGGGTCGGTCGACAGCGCCGTCTCGCGCGGCGGCGCGGGATGAACGATTTTCTTGCGCGGAGGCGGCGCGCCGGTCTGATTCGGGGCTGGCATGCCCATCAGGGCCGGGGCGGTCGGAATGGGGACCGGGGCGGGCTCAGCGCCGGCGGCGGCGCCCGTCGCGGCGGCCGGCGGCGGATTCGGCGCCTCGGGCGCGGCGTTAGGTGCCGGTGCCGCCCGTTTGCCCAAATCAGGCGCGGTAATGGCGGGCGGCGGCAGGTCGGCGGGCAGGGGCGCGTTCAAATCCTGCGCCGCGGCGCAGGTCGCCGAAAGCGCGAACGCGGCCGCGCACAAAGGAACGATTCTCAAAATCATGCCAGCCGATTCGCTTAGAAACCGGGCGCGATCATGGCCCCCAAACGTGTTTGATGGGTAAATACGCGCGGGTCGCATTCACCCGTCCCTAACCATCACGATGTGGAGGCGCCGCGGCCCGTGGGCGCCGAGGAGCAGCGTTTGCTCGATATCGGCGGACCGCGACGGGCCCGTGATCAGATTGAGCGTCCGCGGCATCGCCCCCTTGCCGTAACGCTCGCGCAACTTTCGCCAGACGCTCTCGTAATCGGCGACAATGTCACGCTCGAAGACCACGACGAAATGATTGTCGGGGAGGAAGTTGATCGTCGTCGGATTGTCAGGACCCGAGCAGAGAGCCAGCGTGCCGGATTCGGCGACGCCCGCGAATGCGGCGCTGACGCCGTTGAGGTCGTGTCCGTCGGAAGGCCCGCGAAGGATTTCGAGCGCCGTTTCGCTCCAGGGCATTGCGGCGAGGCGGGCGTCTTCGCCCATGCGGAACGTCGCCGGGAGATTGGCCTCGCGAAGATAGCGCGCGATCTCGTTCGGGACGTCGGCGGCGCCGGCGACCTCCGCGACGCTCGCCTGAGCGCGCTCGGCTTCAGCTTTGAACGTCGCAACGCGCGCCGCAGGATCGCCCTGGCCGCGCCGGGGAATGACTCCCTCCGGCGACTGAGCCAGCCTTTCCTTGGCCGCAAAGCGGCGCGGCGCCTCGGCGCCGGTCACGCCGAGCGACGCGCGAATATTGGCGAGGATGTCGTCGCGGGCGCTCATGCGACCGGCCGGCTCTTGGCGCGCCACTGGCTCTGGAACGTCGCGCCCTGCGGCGCCGGCAGATCGCGATAGCGCGTCCAGCCCCTGGCCAGCGGCAAGAACGAGAAGCGGCCCTTGGCGCGGCCGATGAGATGGAGCGCGCGCATGCCGAAGCTCGTCGCCAATCGATAGAGCGTCGGCCGCTTGGCGAAAAAGGCCCAGAAAGCAAGGCCTGCGCGTACAGTCGTCGGCGACAGATGGCGCTCGAATTCGCGCTCGCGCCAATGGCGCATCATGCCCGGCAGAGGGATGCGGACCGGGCAGACTTCCTCGCAGCGGCCGCAGAAGGTCGAGGCGTTCGGCAATTGCCCGCCTTCCTTCACGCCGATCAGCGTCGGCGTCAGCACCGCGCCCATCGGCCCTGGATAGACCCAGCCATAGGCGTGGCCGCCAACCGCATGGTATACGGGGCAATGGTTCATGCAGGCGCCGCAGCGGATGCAGCGCAGCATGTCTTCGAATTCGCCGCCGAGCATCGACGAGCGGCCATTGTCGAGCAGCACGACATGATACTCTTCCGGCCCATCGGGATCGCCGGGTCGGCGCGGGCCGGTCGAAAGGGTCGTATAGACCGACATGTCCTGGCCCGTGGCCGAGCGCGCGAGCACGCGCAAGAGTTGCGCGGCGTCCGCCAAAGTCGGGGTGATCTTTTCCAGAGATGCGATCACGATATGGACTTTAGGCAGGATTTGCGTGAGATCGCCATTGCCCTCATTGGTGACGATGATCGACGTTCCGGTTTCGGCGATCAGGAAATTAGCGCCGGTTATGCCGATATCGGCATTGAGGAACTTGTCGCGCAGCACGCCGCGCGCCTCGCCCAGCAACTGCGCCGGCTCGGATAGGTCGCGGTCCTTCGGCAGATGGAGGTGAGCGCGGCGGAACTCGTTTTCGACCTCGTCTTTGTTGACGTGCACCGCCGGCGCGATGATATGCGAGGGCGCTTCGCCGCGAAGCTGGATGATGTATTCGCCGAGATCGGTCTCGACCGCTTCGATCCCCGCCGCCTCTAAGGCGTCGTTCAGGCCGATCTCTTCGGCGATCATCGACTTGCCTTTGGTGACGGTCTTGGCGCCGCGCTTTCGGCAGATATCGAGAATGATGTCGAGGCCCTGCTTGGCGGTGGCGGCGTAATGCACCTCGCCCCCGAGTTCGCGCACCTTGGCTTCGTACGCTTCGAGATAGAGATCGAGGTGTTTCAGCGTGTGATTCTTGATGTCGCGCGCGCTGTCGCGCAAGGCCTCGAATTCCGGCAGGCGCTGCGCCGCCTCGGCGCGTTTCTGGATGAAATTGGAGCGGACGTGGACAAGCGCTTTTTGCAGCGGCGCGTCGCGCAACGCTTCGTGAGCGTTCTCCTTGAAATGGGACGATGTCGGCTGGTGGGTCACTTTCGCGCCTCGGTCTTGGGCTCGCCGATTGCGGGCTCGTCCGTCATGCCGGCGAGAATTTCGGCGACATGCCGAGCCGCCACTTTCTTGCCTTCGCGCTGCAGCTTGCCGGCCATGTTCATCAAGCAGCCAAGATCGCCGGCGAGCAAGGTCGGAGCGCCGCTCGCAGCGATGTTGGCGGTCTTCTGTGCGACGATTGCGTCGGAAAGCTCGCCGTATTTGACGGCGAATGTACCGCCGAAGCCGCAGCAAACGTCCGGCGATTTCATCTCGACGAGTTCGAGGCCTTCGACGCTGGCGAGCAATTTGCGCGGTTGGCGCTGAACGCCGAGTTCGCGCAGACCGGAGCAGGAATCGTGATAGGTGACGAGGCCGTCGAAGCGCGCTGAGACTCTCGACACGCCGAGCACGTCGACGAGAAAGCTGACGAGTTCATAGCACTTCGCCGAAAAGGCGCGCGCCTTCGCCGTCCATTCCGGCTCGTCGGCGAACAGTTCGGGATAATGCTTGGCCAGCATGCCGGCGCAAGAGCCGCTCGGCGCGACGACGTAATCGCATCCGTCGAAAGCGGCGATGACTTGGCGAGCCAGCTCTTTCGTCGTGCCGCGATCGCCGGAATTGTAGGCCGGCTGTCCGCAACAGGTCTGGCTCGGCGCGACCACTCGGCAGCCGGCGTCCTCCAACAGCTTCACCGCCGCGAAGCCGACGCTTGGACGGAACAAATCGACGAGGCAGGTGACAAAAAGCCCGACGCGAATCGGGTCGCGAATGGCGTCGGTCAAGACGTTTTCCTTCATTTCCGGCTGCGACAATGGACTAGGCTTGCGGGCGATTCAAGCCTGCCATGTCATTCCCGCGCAAGCGGGAATCCAGGCAGCCGCGGCTTTTGCGGAGAGGCTGTACTGGATTCCCGCTTGCGCGGGAATGACATGGCGCAGCGTACGAAGGTCACGCCAAATCCGCCAACATGCCTCGCGACGCCGAGCGGAGCAGCCGTTTCCTCGCCTCCCATTCGCTTGCGGCGTCGAGCTCGATCAGCGCCTCGACATTGCCGCCGACCAGCGCGGCGGCCGGGACGCCGTCGCGATAGACGATCCGATTGCCGGTCAGCGCTGCGATTCGGGCGCCCGGCGTGACGATCCCGGCGAGGTTCAGCGGGTCCGCCGCCGAGAGCGAGATCCATTGGCCGGAGGCCGGCTTGCGTCGCATGTCGCGCATCAGCCCGATCGCCTCCGGCAAGGCGTATTGCTCGCCGGTGAAGCCGGCGACGAAACGGCCGCCGCGAATTTCGCCGCGCGCCTCAAGTCGGCGGTACACGCCGACGAGATCGCGCCAAGGCGGCAGCCAGCCCGCCTCGCGCGCCAGCAATCGCCAGAACACGACGCCGTAGCGCTTCAGCAGCGTGCGCGCGACATGCTCGATCGCGGCGGTTTTGATTTGCGGGTCGGCCCCGTCCGGGGTTCGGCGGACCAGGGACCAGCGGCCGGCGCTCTCCATGCCGAAACCGAGAATCTTGCCGCGCCGCCGCGCGCCGGCGATCGGCTTGCGGCGTTCGGACGGAACCAGCAACGCGCGCAAGCCGCCGAAACTATCGGAATTGACCAAGCCCAATGAAACCAGTTCGCCGAGCGCTTCTTCAAGCTGCGGCCGCAATAGGCGGGCCGCGTCCGCCAATTCGTCGAAGAACAGCGCGCCGTGGCGGGTAAGCGAATCGAGCGCGGCTTCGGCTTTCGGACTCGGCCGAAACTCAGTCGCGGGTCGGGCGAGCGCCATCCAGAGCGGCATGCGCCTTCGCTCGAGCAGCGCGATCGGCGCGGTGCGGACCGGCGCGACGGCCCGGCGGCCGGCGCCTGCCGCCGAAGGCGTCAGCCGCGTCCAGGCGACCTTGCCGGCGAGGCATTGCGCGTCGAGAAAGCCCGTCTCGTATTTCGCGACGCGAGCCGGCAGGATCTCCGTTTCCCAAGCGCTGGCCGGCGCCTCGAATCCTTCCAGCAGGCCGAGGGCGACGCTCATCGCCGCCTCGCCTTCGAGCCGCGAGTCCTCGCTCACGCGTTGCCATGAAAATAGGAATCGGAGGAAATCGCGCGGCGCGACGGGCTCAATCTCGGCGCGTAGCCGTCGAATCGTGTAGTGATGAATGCGAGCGAGGAGGCGACGGTCGCACCATTGCTCGGCGTTGAGGCCGGGTACAAAACGGCCGCGCAGGATCGAGCCTTCCGCCTCCAGGGCCAGAAGCGCGGCGTTGAGAGCGTCCGGCTCGAGGCCGAGCGGCGCGGCGAGCGCCGTCTGCGTCGCCGGGCCAAGGCCTTCGAGCCGGCCGCGGATGATTTCGACGAGCGCTTGATCCGCCGACCAGACCGCCTGAGCCTGATCCGCCGGCGGCGCGATAGTCGGCTCCAGCTTGGCGTGCGGCCAGATCGCCTGGACCTGGTTGAGGCGTTCAGCCGCGACCCAGAGCGTCGCCTGCGGCGCTTTCAGCCGCGTTGCACGCTTGGCGTTGGCGAGCGCTTCAAGCCAGCCGGGCCAGTCGCGCGCAGCTTTGGCCTCCTCCTCGGTCAGGCAGCCGAGCCATAGCAAAGCGTCGTGCAACTCTTCGGCGTCGGCCGGCTCGGGCCATGCCTCAGCGCGGACGCGCTCGATCGCGTCCTTGTCGAGTCGGCCGAGATCGGCGGCGCTTTCCGGATCGAGCCAGCGCCGGGCCATGACGGCTTGCGTGCGCCGTTCCTCCAGCGGCGCATCGTCAAGAAATGCGTAAGGCCGCGCCGACAGCACTTCCAGCGCCAAGGGCGAAGCCTGCGTCAAATCGCAGGCGACGATGCGCACGTCGCCGGCTTCGATCCGCCTGAGCAGCCGCTCCAGTCCGTCAATATCCATCGCCTCGTGCAGGCAATCGTCGATCGCCTGATTGGTCAGCGGGTGATCGGGCACTTCGCGTTCGCCGACGAGGTTTTCCGCGCAGGCGATCTGATCAGGAAAGACCGCGGCGATCAGGTCCTCGGCCTGCATCCGCATGAATTGCGGCGGCACTTTCTTGCCGGCCCGATAGCGCGGCAAAGCCAGCGACGCGCTCGCCACCCAGCGCCAACGCGTGGTGAACATCGGCGAATCCAGCATCGCCTGGATCAGCACGTGGCGGACGCTGTTGGAATGGAGGTAGCGCGCGACCTCGCCGAGGTCGAAACTATGCGCCGTGGTCAGCGACAGGACGATATTGTCCTCGGTCGCGGCCGCCTGAAGCTCGAAATTGAACTTCCGGCAGAAGCGCTTGCGCAGCGCGAGGCCCCATGCCCGATTGATGCGGCTGCCGAAAGGCGAATGGACGATGAACTGCATGCCGCCGGCTTCATCGAAGAAACGCTCGAAGACGATCGTCTCTTGCGTCGGCAGGCAGCCGAGCGCGCCCATCGCGGCGGCGAGGTACTCGACGAGTTGCGCCGCCGCCGGCTCGCCGAGCCCGAGTTCCCGCATCAGCCAGGCGCGCGCCGTCTCGCCCGAAGAGTCGGCTTTCAGCTTCTGCGCGATCGCCTCGCGCAGCCGCGAGACGGCGGCCGAGAGCTCGTCGGTGCGGCCCGGCGCTTCGCCGAGCCAGAACGGAATGGTCGGCGGCTGACCCTGCGCATCCTCGACCCGCACGGCGCCACGCTCGACGCGCAAGATACGGTATGAGGCGTTGCCAAGCAGGAAAATGTCGCCTGCCATGCTTTCGACGGCGAAGTCTTCGTTGACGCTGCCGATGACCTGATTTTCCGGTTCGAGCAGCACTTGGTAGTCGGCGGTGTCCGGAATCATGCCGCCGGAGGTCAGCGCGGTCGTACGCGCGCCGCGTCGGCCGCGGAGCATGCGATTGATCGCGTCGTAATGCAGGAGCGCGCCGCGCCGGCCGCGCCGGGTCGTGAAGCCTTCGGCGAGCATGCGGATGGCCGCGTCGAACTCTTCGCGTTTGAGATCGCGATAGGGCCAAGCACGGCGATAGCGCGCGTAAAGCTCCGCCTCTGGCCAGTCCTGGGCGGCGACTTCGGCGGCGATTTGCTGCGCCAGCGCGTCGAGCGGCTGGCGCGGGATCGCGAGGCGGTCGAGCTCGCTGCGGCGGACGCTGTCGAGCAAGGCGGCGCATTCGACAAGATCGTCGCGCGATAGCGGGAAAAGGCGCCCTTTCGGCGTGCCGCCGACGGCGTGACCGGAGCGGCCGACCCGCTGCAGGAAAGCGGCGATCGAACGCGGCGAGCCGAGCTGGCAGACGAGGTCGACATCGCCGATATCGATGCCGAGCTCCAGCGAGGCGGTTGCGACCAGCGCTTTGAGCTCGCCGTTCTTCAACCGCCGCTCGGCGGCGAGGCGATGCTCCTTGGCCATGCTGCCGTGATGGGCGGTCAGAGCCTTTTCGCCGAGCCGCGCCGTCAATTCATGCGCGACGCGCTCCGCCATCCGTCGCGTATTGACGAAGACCAGCGTCGTCCGGTGCCCTTCGATGAGCCGGGCGAGCTTGTCATAGACCAAACGCCAGACGTCGGCCGACATCACGGCTTCGAGCGGCGCCTCGGGGACTTCGATGGCAAGATCGCGCTCGCGCTGATGGCCGGTGTCGATAATCGCCGCTTCCGCCGCCGGCGCGCCGTCAGGCGCCGCGCCGACTAAAAGATGAGCGACCGAGGCGATCGGGTTCTGCGTCGCAGAAAGTCCGATGCGCAAAAGCTTGTCGCCGCAGAGCGCGGCGAGGCGCTCGAGCGACAGGCTCAAATGCGCGCCCCGCTTATTCGGCGCAACGGCGTGGATTTCGTCGACGATCACCGCGCGCGTCGTCGCCAGCATCTTGCGGCCAGACTCCGAGCCGAGCAGCACGTAAAGCGATTCCGGCGTCGTCACAAGAATATGCGGCGGCTTGCGGCGCATGCGCTCGCGCTCGGCGGCGGGCGTGTCGCCGGTGCGGACCACGGCGCGGATTTCGACGTCAGGGAGGCCCAAGCGGAGCAATTCCTTGCGGATGCCGGCGAGGGGAATGTCGAGATTGCGATGGATATCGTTCGACAGCGCCTTGAGCGGCGACACGTAAACGACCTGCGTTTCGTCCTTAAGCTCGCCGTCGAGACCTTGTCGGACGAGATCGTCGATCGCCGCGAGAAAGGCCGCCAGCGTCTTGCCCGAGCCGGTCGGCGCGGCGATCAACGTGTGGCGGCAGGACTTGATCGCCGGCCAGGCTTCGCTCTGCGCTCGCGTCGGCGCGGCGAAATGGCGCGCGAACCAGGCCGCGACCGCCGGATGGAAGAGCGTCGATAACGGCGAATCGGCCGCGATCTGCGTGGCGACGCGTGGGCGCCTGGGCGCGCCCGCCCGCCCGCCGGAACGGGCCTTCTCAAGCACAGGGTGGCCGGATTGTCGCACGAAAGCTCCTCGATTCGCGGGCCGCTTTGCTCAATCGACGAGCGCGACGCTTTCTCGGGCGATTCAGTTGCTGATTGCGATCTATTTAGGATCGTTTGGCTCAACGGCAAGCAGCTTAAACCGCCTGTGAGCCGACGCCTACTGGGCCGCCTTCTGATGTTCGGCAAGGCCGATCGCCTTGTAATCGTAAGTCGGATAGAATTCGGTTCGATAGGCACCCCAGGCGGTGTCTTCGAGCACGCGGTTGACTTCTCGCAAGCGCGAAGCCGGCAGGCGAAGGGTAATCACCTGGCCTATGCCCATCATCACGTACCAGCTCACGACCTCGACGCCTGGCGGCGGAAAGGCCTTGTAGAAGCCCTGTTTGGCGAGCTGAGCGTCCAACTCGCCGAGCGGCCGCGACTGGTCGTGCTTGAGAAAGATCGTCAGCAGAATGGCGTTGTCCGGCGTCGCTTCGGCCGTGCTCGCCGGCGGCGCGCTCTGCGCCTGGGCCTCGCTGACAGAGGCTACGGCAAGGGCGAGAGCCGCGGCCCGTACAAAGAGACGCAACCCGCCAAACAAACCGAACGAATGGGCCATCGAACCGATCTCCTCGCCGCACCGGCGAGAGGCTAGCTCGCCAGCGGCTTTTCTGCTAGAACATTAAGGGAACATTTTCGTGAGGTCTCAATGGCGCGGCGCGCTGGAACCGCCGATCTTCCATTGCATGGCGGCCGCGTGCCGGCCTGGCTCGCCGAGCGCATGACGCGCCTCGGCGCGGTGATCTGCGAGGCGATCGTCCATCATTACGGCCGCGACGAGTTGCTGCGCCGGCTCGCCCATCCATTCTGGTTCCAGTCCTTTGGCTGCGTCATGGGCATGGACTGGCACTCGTCCGGCATCACCACCAGCGTGCTCGGCGCGCTCAAACGCGGGCTTCAACCGCTTTCCGGCGAACTCGGTCTCCATGTCTGCGGCGGCCGCGGCAAACATTCGCGCAAAACGCCGCAAGAGCTGGCGGCCGTCGGCGAAAAGGTCGGCCTCGACGGCGCCGCTCTCGCCACGGCCAGCCGGCTTGTCGCCAAGGTCGACAGCGCCGCGGTGCAGGACGGGTTCGAGCTTTACCTGCATGGCTTCATCGTCGCCGACGACGGCCATTGGGTCGTGGTCCAGCAGGGCATGAGCGACGAGCGGGGCCAGGCGCGGCGTTACCATTGGCTGTCGGAAGGCCTAAAAAGCTTCGTCGAGGAGCCGCATGCCGCAATCGAGGGGCAGGCGCAGGGCGAGATCGTCAATCTCACCGATCGCCGCGCGGCCGCCTCGCGCCGCGGCCAGGTCGAGATGCTGGAAGCGCTTGGCCCGGATCGGATCGTCGCCGAAGTCGCAGCCCTGGCGCGCGCGACGCAGCCTTCGCCGGCCGCCGAGGCGCAGCCGCTTCTGCCGCATCTGATCATGCCGGCTCATCATGACGTCCGGCCCAAAGACGTATTGGCGCGGCGCCTGCGCGGGACGCTGGCTGCGGCCGCCGAATGCGGGCCGAAAGACTTTTCGGACTTGTTGCTCGCGCCCGGCGTCGGCGCGCGCACAGTGCGCGCCTTGGCCGCGGTCGCCGAGGCGATTCACGGCGCGCCCTATCGATTCAGCGATCCGGCGCGCTTCTCGCTCGCCCTTGGCGGCAAAGACCGGCATCCGTTTCCCGTGCCGTTGCGCGTCTACGATCAGACGATCCAAGTTCTGAAATCGGCGGTGCAAAAGGCCAAGCTCGGCCGGGACGAGGAGCTGGGCGCGTTGAAGCGGCTCGACGGGCAGGCGCGGCTGCTCGAGCGCAGCGCGTCAGGGCCGACCCTCGACGAGCACATCGCGCAAGAGCGGCGCGAGTCTCACCGCTATGGCGGCCGCAGCGTCTTCGGCTGGGAGACGCCGCCCGAGGCCGACAGCGACGGACGCACGGCGCAAACGGCGTAGCCGTCAGCCGCTCATAGCTTCCGGCATGGCCCCGCCGGTCGCCCAATTGAGCAACTCCACCGTGTGGACGATCGGGACCTCCGCGCCGAGCGCGAGTTGCGTGATGCAGCCGACATTGCCGGTCGCGATGACGTCCGGCTTGAGGCGATGGATGTTCTTCAATTTGCGCTCGCGCAATTGCCCGGCGATCTTCGGCTGAAGGATGTTGTACGTTCCAGCGGAGCCGCAGCACAGGTGGCTTTCCGCCGGCTCGCGCACATTGAAGCCGGCCTTTCGCAATAAAGCTTTGGGTTGCTCCGTGACTTTCTGGCCATGCTGCATGGAGCAGGCCGAGTGATAGGCGACGGTCAGTTTCGGCGTCTCGATAAAGGAAAGATCGAGCGTCGCCAGGTATTCGGTCACGTCCTTGGCCAGCGCTGAAATGCGCGCCGCCTTCTCGGCATAACCCGGATCGTCGCGCAGCATGAAACCGTAATCCTTGACCGTCGTGCCGCAGCCCGAAGCGGAGATGAGGACGGCCTCGAGCCCGCCAGCCTCGATCTCGCGCGTCCAGGCGTCGATATTGACGCGCGCCTGCTGCAGCGCCCGCGGCTCCTGACCCATATGGTGAACGAGCGAGCCGCAGCATCCCTCGCCTGCGGCAAAGACGACCTCGACGCCGGAGCGGGTCAGCATATCGATCGCCGCCGCATTGGTTTGCGGCGTCAGGACCGATTGCGCGCAGCCGCGAAGCAAGGCGACCCGGCGCCGCGTTCGGGCGTTCGACGCGCCGAAGACTTTGGCTCGGTCGGCGGTCGGCGCGGGCAATCGTCTCGGGGCAAGGGCGAGCATGGCCGCCAGGTTCGGGCCAAGTTTCGGAATACGATTCAAGATCGTCGCAAAAGGCCGGCCGACCTTGGCGGCGAGCAAAGCGAGCCGGAGCAGCCGCGGCGACGGCAGGATACGGGCCAGCGCGGCGCGCAAGGCGCGATCGAGGAAGGGGCGGCGGTACGTCCCTTCGATATAGGCGCGGGCGTGATCTACGAGATGCGCATAATGCACGCCGGAAGGGCAAGTCGTCATGCAGGCGAGGCAGGAAAGGCAGCGGTCGATATGCGTGACCACCTCGGCCGAGGCCGGCTTCTGGTTCTCCAGCATATCCTTGATGAGGTAGATGCGGCCGCGCGGGCTGTCGAGCTCGTCGCCGAGCAGAACATAGGTCGGACAGGTCGCAGTGCAGAAGCCGCAATGCACGCAGGAGCGGAGAATTTTCTCCGACGCCTGCATATGCGGGTCGGCTAGAAGCTCGGGCGAGAAGTTAGTTTGCATGCGGCGTCAAATTCCAGGGTACATCCGCCCGAAATTGAATATTCCGTCAGGATCGAAGCTCGCCTTGATTCCGGCGGTGAGCTTGGCAAGCGCGGGCGACAGCGGCTCGAAGACGTCGACGCTTGCCCGCAACCCGTCCGGCGCGCGAACCAGCGTGGCGTGGCCGCCAAAGGCGGCGAGGGCCGAACGGATCGTCTCGGCCGCGGCGGACGACGTCTCGCTCGCCAGCCAAACCAGGCCGCCGCCCCAATCGTAGAAATGCGCCTGAGCGATCGGGCCCAATTTTTTTACAAACTCGGCGCCGGCCGAGGGCTTGAGCGAGACGCGCCAAATCGCCCGCTCGCGCGGCTCGGCGAGAAATTCGGCGTCGCGAATCGCGCGCCAGAGCCGTCGGGATTCCTCTTCGGCCAGCGCGTGCTTAGCGCCGAACGGCGCAAGCAGCTTGATCAGCCCGCCGACGCGATGCTCGACCGAAGCGGCGAAGCCTTCGACCCGAAAGAAGGTGCGGCCGAATTCGCGGCCCATGCCGGGCGTCACATGCGCCGCGCCGCTGACGTTATAGGCCGAGCCGAGCGCGGCCGCCATGGCCGCGATCGCGCCCTGATCGTCGAGACGGCGGATCACCACGGTCGCCTCGCGCTCCGGCCTCGGCAGGACTTTGAAGATCGCCTCCGTGACCAAGCCGAGCGTCCCATGCGCGCCGCAGATCAGCTTGACGAGGTCGAGGCCGGTGACGTTCTTCATCACGCGGCCTCCGTTCTTGATCGCTTCGCCGCGCCCGTTGACGAGCCTAATGCCGATCAGGCTGTCGCGCGCCGCGCCGACGCTGATTCGGCGCGGGCCGGATACGTTTCCCGCCACGACTCCGCCGATCGTCGGCTCGCCGCTCGTCGCATAGAGGGGGCGATGATCCATCGGCTCGAACGGAAACATCTGTCCGCGCTGCGCAAGCAGCGCCTCGGCCGCCGCCACAGGCGTCCCGGAGCGTAGGGCGATCACCATTTCGGCGGGCTCGTAGAAGACGACGCCGTCGAGCCGCGTTGTGGTCAGCGCAGCGCCGTGCGAGCACGGACGGCCCAGGCCGGCGCGCGTGCCGCCGCCGACAATGGCGAGCTTCTGCGCTCTCGCCGCCGCCGCGCGTACGATGTCGACCGCCTCGTCTTCGCTCGCCGGCGCAAACATCGCCTCGCTGGCCAGCGTCACGCCGCGATCCTTCCCGCCAATGGAAAGACCTTGGCCGGATTGAGACGCCAATCGGGATCGAAAACGGCGCGCACCCGCATCTGCTGGGCGAGGTCGGCCGGCGTGAATTGATGGCTCATCAGGTCGCGTTTTTCGACGCCGACGCCGTGTTCGCCGGTGAGGCAGCCGCCGAGATCGACGCACATTTTCAGAATGTCTGCGCCCGCGGCCTCGGCCTTCGCCTGTTCGTTCGGATCATTGACGTTGTAGAGAACCAACGGATGCATGTTGCCGTCGCCGGCATGGAAAACATTGGCGACGCGCAACCCGTACGAGGCGACGATCTCGCCGGTTCGCTTCAGCGCCTCCGGCAGGCGGCTCGTCGGCACGGTGCCGTCCATGCAAATGTAATCGGCGACTCGGCCGGTCGCGCCGAAGGCCGATTTGCGGCCCTTCCAGATTTGCGCGGCCTCCATCGCGGACATCGATTCGCGCACGACCTTGACGCCATGCGCCTTCGCGATCGCCTGGATTTTCGCCAGCTCCGCGTCGATCTCTTGCGGCGAGCCTTCGACCTCGATGATCAGCATCGCTTCGACATCGAGCGGATAGCCCGCATGGGCGAAAGCTTCGCAGATTTGAATCGCCGGCTTGTCCATATACTCCATCGCCACCGGCACGATTCCGGCGCCGATGATCGCGGCGACGCATGCGCCGGCCTCTTCGGCGGAATCAAAGCCGAACAGGACCGGCCGTGCGCCCTCAGCCGCGGGGATCAAACGCACAATGGCCTCGGCGACGATTCCGAGCTGGCCCTCCGAGCCGGTCATCAGTCCCATCAGATCGAGGCCGCCGGAATCGAAATACGGTCCGCCCAATTCGATTGTCTCGCCGTCGAGCAGCACGACTTTGAGGCCGAGCAGATTGTTGGTCGTGACGCCATATTTCAGGCAATGGGCGCCGCCCGAATTCATGCCGATATTGCCGCCGATCGTGCAGGCGAGTTGGGAGGAGGGATCCGGCGCATAGAAGAACCCGTCCGCCGCGACGGCGTCTGAAATCGCGAGATTGGTCACGCCCGCTTGGACCCGGGCGTAACGATCGGCGAGATTGATCTCGAGGATGCGGTTCATCTTCGAAAGGCCGATGACGATCGCGTCCTCCTGCGGGATGGCGCCGCCCGAAAGCGATGTTCCGGCGCCGCGCGGCACGGCGTTGACGCCGGCGTTGCGGCAGAACTTGAGCACCGCGGCGATCTCCTCGACACTGCTCGGCAACGCGACAGCGAGCGGCAGCTTGCGATACGCGGTGAGCGCGTCGGTCTCGAAGGCGCGACGCTCTTCTTCGGCGACGATCAGCGCTTCCTTCGGCAGGAGCGTCGAAAGGCCGGCGATGATCGCGTCGCGCCGCGCGAGGATCGACGGATCGGGGGTGGGGAACGCGATGTGCGACATGGCGACGTCCAAGCAGCCGCAAATATATAGCGCACTCTGATCAAAAGCGGCAGGGCGCGCATATCGGAAGTCGGCCCTGTGTGTGCGAATTGGCCATAGGATCAAATTCGCGGCTTGCCGGTTCAAATCATTTCCGGTAAATTTTCCGGGAATGATGCGGAGGACGCCGTGCCAAAGGCTAAAGCTTCGCCCTTGGTCCGATATCGGAAGCGTTTGAAGCAACGGGGAAACGTCCGCCTCGAAATTCAAGTTCCAAAGGATGATGTCGAGCTCGTCCGTGGCATGGCGCGCGCGCTCATTGATCCGGCGCGCCGGGAAGAAACGCGCGCCGTGCTGAAACGCGGGTTATCGCGGCAGGGGGCGCTCGGCTTGAAAGCGTTGCTCGCCGCCGCTCCGTTGGAGGGAGTCGATCTCGAACGCTCCAGCGACACAGGTCGAGAGATCGACTTTTGACCTATCTGATCGACACGAATGTGATCTCGGAGGTCCGCAAGGGCGAGCGATGCGATGCGCGCGTCAGCGCGTGGTACGGCGAGATCGAAGACGATGAACTGTATCTCAGCGTTCTGACGATCGGCGAAATTCGCAAGGGCGTCGAGCGGATGCGCTCGCGCGATGCGAATCAGGCGCAAGCTCTAGAGCGTTGGCTCGGCGCCGTCGGCGAGGCCTTTGCCGATCGCATTCTGCCGGTCGACAATTCGATCGCGCAGGAATGGGGGCGTATGAGCTCGACGCGACCGATACCGGTCGTCGATGGGCTGCTCGCAGCCACGGCGAAAATACGTGGCCTGACGCTCGTGACTCGCAATGACGCGGACGTAGCCGGGCTTGGCGCGAAGCTGCTTAATCCATTCAAGGAGGCCGCCGGGCGCTGACGGCGTCGGGCATTGTTCGCGCCGCGCCTCAAACCAAGACTGGCTGCGCGCTCACTCCCGCCGCGCCGAACACCCGGCGGTACCGTTCGATCTCGGCGGGAGGGCCGATCATTTTGTTGGGGTTGTCGGAGAGCTTGACCGTCGGTTTGCCGTCCGCTTCGACGACCTTGCAGACCAGCGAGATCGCGCGCAATTCGCCGTCGACGCCGGCTGGCGCGCAGCCCATGAAGTCGTTGGTCAGGTTGGTGCCCCAGCCGATCGAGACATTGACCTGGCCGCGCAGGGCGCGCACCGAATTTTCGATCGTGTCGATATCCATGCCGTCGGAGAGCACGACCAGTTTCTCGCGCGGGTTGCGGCCGCGTTCGCGCCACCACGCGATGAGTTCGCGCGCCGCCGGAATGGCCGGCTTGGAATCTGGCCGCGCCCCCTTCCAATCGGCGACCCAGTCGGGCGCCTGGCTCAAAAAAGCGGTGGTCCCAAAACAGTCCGGCAGGACGACAAGCAGATTGCCGCCATACATCTGGGCCCAGTCGCGCAGCACCGCGTAAGGCGCGTCGCGTAAAGCCTTGTCGTTCGGCGCGACCGCAGCGTAGACCATCGGCAGCTCATGCGCGTTGGTGCCGATTGCTTCGAGGCCGGTGTCCATCGCGTGCTTGACATTGGACGTGCCGATGAAGCTCTCTTCGCCGAGGCCCTCCAGCATCGCCTCCACGCACCAGCGCTGCCACAGGAATCCATGCCGGCGACGTGTGCCGAAATCCGAGAGGCGCAGCGGCCCTTCCTTGGCGAGGACGCGCAAGCGCTCGACCTTGCTCCACAGCTTGGCCTTGGCGCGGGCGTAAAGGACGTCGAGATCGAAGCGGCTCATCGAACGGACCGCGGCCCGCGCCCGGAGCTCGTTGATGATGGCGAGCGCCGGGATCTCCCACATCGTCGTATCGGTCCATCGCCCTTCGAAGCGCAATTCGAACTGGCCGTCCCGGCGGATCAACTCGTATTCCGGCAGGCGGAAATCGGCGAGCCATTCCATGAAGGCCGGCTCGAAAATCTGCTTCGTTCCGTAGAACGTGTTGCCGGCCAGCCAGATCAACTCGTTCTTGGCGAAGCGCAATGTGCGGGCGTGGTCGAGTTGATCGGTCAGCTCGCGCTCCTCGATGAGGTCGGCGATGCGCACGCTGGTCGTGCGGTTGATCAGCTGGAACGTCACCCGCCGCTCGCGATGGAGCTTCCAGATCATCTGCTGCATCAGCAATTTATAGAAATCCGTATCGAGCAGCGTGCGCACGATCGGATCGATGCGGAACGTGTGGTTATAGACGCGCGTGGCGATGTCCGGGATCATGGATTAGAGCCTAAAGGGGTAGGCGCCTCGCGACAATAGGCCGTCCGGCTGGCCCGGACGGCGTCCGGAGCGCCGGCGCATCGACCGGCGTCGCGCCCCCCGCTATCATCGCCGGGACACGATTTCCCGTCGCGAGGACTCAATGCCTTTCAAAGGTTTCGGCCCGGAGGCGCTGCCTTTCTTCAAAGCGCTGGCCTTCCATCAGACCAAGGAATGGTTCGAGCAGAACCGGGCGATTTACGAAACGCAAATCAAGGAGCCGTTCGGCGAGCTTGTCGAGGAATTGAGCGCAGCCTTCGCCAAGGCCAAGCTGCCGTTGAAAGGCGACCGCAAGAGCTCGCTGTTCCGCCTTCATCGCGACATCCGCTTCTCGAAGGACAAGAGCCCCTACAAGACGCATGCCGGCGCGGTGCTGACGCGCAGCGGCGGCAAGAACGATCATGGCCTCTTCTATATCCATATTTCGCCGGAAGAGTGCTTCGCCGCCGCCGGCTTCTACGCGCCCGAGCCGGCCGACCTGGCGCGGCTGCGCCGCGCCATCGTACGGGCGCCGAAGCCTTACGCAAAAATGGTCGATGCGCTCGCGAAAGGCGGCCTCGAGCTTTCGAGCGAGTACGACGTCAGCCGCGTCCCGCGCGAATTCGCCGACATCGACGACTCGGCCATCGTCGCCGCACTGAAGAAGAAATCCTTCATCTGCTCGCGGCCGATTCGAGCCGCGCGTCTGAAGTCCGCGGCCCTCATCGACGATCTCGTCGCCTTCGGCAAGGACTCGCTGCCCCTGCTGCGATGGGGCTGGGCCGCGGTCGTCGACGAGCGGTAAGTCTCGAAGGCGCTCGGTTCAGGCGGCGACGACTTGCGGCGCTGTCCGGCCAATCGTCGCACGGACCGCGTCGGCCAAAGCCGCGGCCTCTGGACTGGCCTTGCCAGACGCATGGATCAATCCGATTCGTGAAGGCTGCAGGAGCGGCATGTTGCTTTCCGGACCCAGCACTTTGAGATCGGCGGGAACGCAGCCGAGCGGAAGAATCGTCACGGCGAGGCCGGCCCGAACGACCGGCCCGATGGCGGAATAATTGTTCGATGTGAACAAGGCGCGCGTCGGTCGGTTGCTGGCGCGCAGCGCCTCTTCGCCGATCCTGCGCCAGATGCAAACCGTGCTGGAGACGGCGAGCGGCACGGGCGCGTCTGGCTCGAGTTGGAAACGCTTCGATGCGACCCAGGCTAGCCGGTCTTCGCGAATCACCTCGACATTCTCGACGCCCTGCATGTCGGTGACGACGGCAAGGTCCAGGGCTCGGGCTCGCACTTGGGCGGCCAGCGATACCGACGGCTCGCATAGAACGGAAATCTCGACCAGCGGATGGCTCCGGCAGAAGCGAGTGAGGATGTCGGCCAGGAAGAATTCGGCGTAGTCGTCCGGCATGCCGAGGCGAACCCGGCCGGAAAGCCCCTTGCGCGACAACGCTGCGAGCGCCCCGGCTTCGGTCTGGATGATGCGGCGCGCATAGTCGATTAGCCTCTCGCCTTCCTCCGATAGCCGCGCGCCGCGGCCTTGCTTGATGAACAACGCGCAGCCGAGCTGCTCTTCAAGCCGGCGGATATGCATCGAAACCGCCGACTGGGTCTTGTTGACGCGTTCGGCCGCGCGGGTGAACGAGCCGGTGTCGACGATGGCGAGGAACGATCGGAGCTGGTCGGTATCGAGCATGGCGCTGACAATTGATTTCATATTTCGATGGATTATCTAACAAACATTCGTTGGACCGATCAATAAGAATCCGGCATCTTCATCGCATCAAACACACCGAAACCGCTGCGCCGCCGCCTTGACGGCGAACGGGATCGCTTCGCCCGAAAGGAGAAGTCCGATGAATATGGCTACGGTCCCCTGCTCGAAGTCTTCGTCCTATGCGCGCGCGCCGCGACCCTCCTTCATCGAGAAGGCGACGACTTTGGTCGCGCGCGTCGCGCTCTGGCCAGTTCATGTCATCGAAGCGCGGCGCACGCTCGCCCAGCTCGGCGCGTTGAGCGATTACGAATTGCGAGACGTCGGCTTGACCCGTCAGGACCTCGCTGATCTGACCGCGCGGCCGCTCGACGAAGATCCGACGCCGCATCTCAACCGCGCACGATTGAGCCGGATCCGCAAGGCCTAGGACGCTTCGCGCCGGCGTAGGAACTCCTCGAACGCCCGCAGCGTCGCCTCGCTGACATAGTGCTCGATGCCTTCGGCGTCGGCCTCCGCCGCTTCGCGCGGCGCGCCGACGGCGAGCAGCAGGTCGACAACGAGGCGGTGGCGCTGGCGCACCTTGTCCGCCATGGCCTCGCCGGCTTCGGTCAGGAAGACGCCGCGATAAGGGCGCGCCGTCGCCAGACCTTCGCGCTTGAGGCGGGCGATGGTCTTCGTCGCCGTCGGATGCGCGACGCCGAGCCTTCGGGCGATGTCGACGGTGCGCGCCTCGCCATTGGCGGCGATCAGATCGGCGATGAGCTCGGTATAATCCTCGAGCATGGCGGCCGAACGCGCCGAGCGCGCGCGGCCGAAATGGCGGGCTTGGACCCGCTCGGTCGCCATGTCGGGACCGGCGTCAGGTCTGCGCCTGTCCGCCTTCGTTTTGGCCGCCCCCACGACGCCCTCCTTCACTTAGCCGCCATACATTGTCGAGCTTTTACCAATTTTAAGCCTTGGCTGCAAAGTCGTCCGTCCTGCTCAGTCGGACGCTTCGAGTTCGATCACGTTGCGGCGATCAAGCCTCGGCGCGCTTTCAAAGCTTCTTGACCATGATGTAGCTTACGCTACATTATCCAGCGTGGGCGTTAGGAGCGCGGCATGAGCGATGCGGCCAATATCGCTTTCAGCGGCGACCTGTCGGCGCGAACCGAAGCCGCGATTCGCGACGTTTTCGACGGCCGGCCGCGCCGGTTTTCCGCGATCCTATTCGCCGGGCCCGCGGTCGTCGCTTCGATCGCCTATATGGATCCCGGCAATTTCGCGACCAACATTCAGGCCGGCGCGAGATACGGCTACGCCCTGCTCTGGGTCGTGGTCGCAGCGAACGCGATCGCGATGCTGTTCCAGGCGCTGTCGGCCAAGCTCGGCATCGTCACCGGCCGCAATCTCGCGGAAATGTGCCGCGAGCATTTTCCGCGGCCGGTCGTCTACACGCTGTGGGGCGTCAGCGAAATCGCCGCCATGGCGACCGACCTCGCCGAATTCCTGGGCGGAGCGATTGGCCTGTCGTTGCTGCTTCACGCGCCGTTATTGGTCGGCATGGCGGTCACCGCTGTGTTGACCTATGGCCTGCTGGTCGGGGCCGGGCGCGGCTTCCGGCCGATGGAGCTCGCCATCGGCGCGCTCGTCGCGGCGATCAGCCTCTGTTACGTGGTCGAACTCTTTGTTGCGCCGGTCGATTGGGGCTCGGCGGCGCTGGGATCGATCGCGCCGCGATTTCCGGACGCCGCCGCCCTGACGGTCGCGGTCGGCATTGTCGGCGCGACGGTCATGCCGCATGCGATCTATCTTCATTCCGGTCTGACCCAGAACCGAGCGCCGGCGCGCCATGACGACGACCGCCGCAAGCTCGTCCGCTACTCCAATCGCGAAGTGATCATCGCCCTCGCCATCGCCGGCTTGGTCAATATGGCGATGGTCATCACGGCGGCGAGCGCCTTCCACGCGGGCCATAGAGACGTCGCCGAGATCGAGACGGCCTATTCGACGTTGAGTCCGCTGCTCGGCGCCGGCGCGGCCGGAATATTCCTGGTTTCGCTGCTCTGCTCGGGCCTGTCGAGCTCGACCGTCGGCACGATGGCCGGGCAACTGATCATGCAAGGGTTTGTCGGCTTCAAGATTCCGCTCGTCCTGCGCCGGCTGGTCACCATGGTTCCGGCTTTCGTCGTCGTCGCGCTTGGGGTCAACGCGACCAACGCCTTGGTGGTGAGCCAAGTCGTCTTGAGCTTGGCGCTGCCGGCGCCGATGATCGCGCTTGTGATGTTCACGCGCCGACGCGCGATCATGGGCGCCTACGCCAACACTCGTCTCACCGACGCCGCCGCGATCGTCGCGACCGTCGCGATCACGGCGATGAACGCGATCCTGCTGGCGCAGACGTTCGGCATGAACGTACCGTTCTTGCCGAGCGCCTAATCCTTCTCCCCGCAAAGCGGGGAGAAGGAAAGTATCAGCGCAGCTCCGCGGTGAAGCGCTGGATCTTCTTGCAGGCGTCCTCGAGCACGTCGTTCGAGGTTGCGTAGGAGACGCGGAAGTTCGGGCCGAGCCCGAAAGCCGATCCGTGCACCACAGCGACGCCTTCGATTTCGAGCAACTCGTTGACGAAATCCTCGTCGCTGCCGATCACCTTGCCGCTCGGCGCTCTTTTGCCGATCGCGTCGGCGACCGACGGATAGACATAGAACGCGCCTTCCGGCGTCGGGCATTTCAAATGGCGCGCTTGATTCAGCATCGAGACGACGAGGTCGCGTCGCTCCTCGAAGGCTTTGCGCGCCTTCGGGATGAAGTCCTGCGGCCCGTTCAGCGCTTCGACCGCGGCCCATTGCGCGATCGAGCAGGCGCCTGACGTCTGCTGACCTTGCAGCATGTCCATCGCTTTAATGAGCTTCTCCGGCCCGCCGGCATAGCCAATCCGCCAGCCGGTCATGGCGTAGCTCTTGGAGACGCCGTTCATGGTCAGGGTCCGATCGATCAGGCTCGGCTCGACTTGCGCGATCGTCTTGAATTCGAAGTCGCCATAGACGAGGTGCTCGTAAATGTCGTCGGTCAGCGCCCAGACGTGCTCGTGGCGCTTCAGCACTTCGGCGATCGCCTTCAGCTCGGCCTCGGTATAGGCCGCGCCGGACGGGTTCGACGGCGAGTTGATGATCAGCCACTTGGTTCGGGGCGTGATCTTTTTCTCGAGGTCTTCCGCCTTCAGCTTGAAGCCGTTCTCGATTCTTGTTTCGACGAAAACAGGCGTTCCGCCCGCGATCGCGACCATGTCGGGGTACGAGACCCAATAGGGCGCCGGGATGATCACCTCGTCGCCAGCGTTGACGGTGGCGAGCAGCGCATTGAACAGAATGTGCTTGCCGCCCGTGCCGACGATGATCTGCGACGGCGTGTAATCGAGCCCGTTCTCGCGCTTGAACTTCGTCGCGACCGCCTCCCGCAAGGGCGGAATGCCGGCGACGGGCGTATATTTGGTCTCGCCGCGCTCGATCGCCGCGATCGCCGCCTTTTTGATGTTGTCCGGCGTATCGAAATCCGGCTCGCCCACCGATAGCGAGATGATCTGGCGGCCCATGGCTTTCAGATCGCGCGCTTTCTGCGTCGCCGCGATGGTCGCGGAAGGCTTCACGCGCGAAAGGGCGTCGGAGATGAAGGCCATGACGGAGGGCAATCCTTTTCTGCCGGGTTGGAAGGCGGCGCACAATAGGAGCGCGACGATGCTGGGGCAACACGAAACATCGTACTTTTTGCGAAAGCCGCGCCCCTAGGGCGGCGCCGCCAAATTTTTTCCAAATCCATATTCTTGCGAATCGAGCGATATCAGCGGTTACCCGGCAAATATTATTAGCGGCCGCTGTTCGCTCTTTCGATTCTGGTCTTCAGGCGTCAACCACGATGTTCTGGTTTTCAGAAGATAGTATCTTGCGGGCGCGCCGCTCGACTCGCCCCTTGGCGAACCGGCTACAGAGCTTCACAAGCTGCGCAAAATCGATATCGCCGAAGGCAGTAACGGCGCGTCGACAGCCTTGAAGCGGCTCTCGACCGGTCGTCGGCGCGTCGCTGCCGCGTTGAAATAACCGGGCGGCGGGCTTGCCGCCGCCTTAAACCGTTCGGAACCGGCTCGCGGCGCTGATCCGGTCGATCGCGCCATGCGCCATCATCTCGCTGTCGTTTCCTGCTGCGGCGAGGTCGATCACCGCCTTGGCTATCCTCTTGCGCAAAATCGCCTCGGCGCGATCGTCGCAGCCGCCCGCCTGCTGAGCGCCGAGCACCCGCCAGGCCTTGACGAACGCTTCGCTCATATCGTGCGTCGCCTCGTCGTCGAAAAAGCCGTCATAAGGATGAACACGTTCCGCCATCGCCCAAACTCCTCCCGGACAGGTTCGGGCGCAGGGGAGGGGCGCCGCAGCCGTCCGCGCCCCTGACTCTGGCCGACGAGTTCTGCGCTTGCCGCATCGTCGACTGGCCTCAAACGGCAACCATAGACCGGCTTTGCGGGGATTTCGAGGCCTTTTTTGGTCCCGCTTCAAGAGCGAAAGAGCGCAAAATAAACCACGTAAAGCCAGCCTAGAATTCCATCGACGATCGCCCAGAGAATCGAATGATTGTTGGCGTAGGAAACGGCGATGGCGAGCGCCGAGCCGAAACCGATGCCGTATTTTGCGCCCTCGACCCGCACGCCGTAATAACGATTGCCGTTCATTGGCTCTCCCCTCGGCCGGCCGCGCCGACTGTCCCTCGTTTGCTCGCCGGCGGCAAGCCGACCGATCCGCTCAAGGCGGCGCCACACGCGGAGAGGAACGGAACTTTCGCCGAGCCAGACCGTAATACGTCCAGAAAACGCCGCATGTCGGGCGGCGGTCTTGAGCCTTGGGGATTGGCGTGATCCGGAACGGACTTCGAATTTTCGCGTTTCTCCTTTTCGCGTCCTTTGCCGCCTATAGCGCCTTCGTTCCGGCGCATGCCGGCTCCGGCTACGGCGTCGACGAAGTCGTCGTCTCGCAGGCGAACTGAACGCGCGTCCGGCGCGCTCGACGAGGCGCCGAAGCAAGTTTAAGGTTCGCCTGAAGGAAGATCGGGCATGCGCGCCAAGGCGCATCCTCTCAAGCTCAAGCGCGTTTACGAGCCGGCGGACAAGAGCGACGGCTTTCGCGTGCTCGTCGACCGGCTGTGGCCGCGCGGGCTTTCCAAGGAGAAGGCGCAGGTCGACCTCTGGCTGAAAGAAATCGCGCCGAGCGACGAGTTGCGTCGTCGCTTTCACGGCCAGCCGACGAAATGGCGCGAATTCGCCGCCGCCTACGCCAAGGAGCTGAAAGCGGAGCCGGCGGCCGCGGCTCTGGAGTCGCTGCGCGACTGCGCCCGTCGCGAAACGGTGACCCTGCTGTTTGCGGCGCGCGACGAAGACCATAACAACGCCGTCGCGCTCAAAGACCTTCTCGAGAAAACGGCGTAAAGCGCGCCGCGCGCCGACGCTTCGCGGAACGCTACGTCGCCGCGGCGAATGTATCCGCCCGCGCCATGGTCCAGGCTTCGCGCAGCCTGTCGTCGCGCGCGCCGGCGAGCAGCTCGCCTTCGGCCAAGCGCGGATAGATATCGGCGAAGGTCATCACCTCGCGCGTCGAGACCCGGCGACAGAAATGCGCCGGGCGGAAATCGTTCGGATGATCGAGGCCGGCTGCGGCGGTCAGTTCGGCCAGCGCGTGCAGGGTCGAGCGGTGGAAATTATAGACGCGTTCGGCCTTGTCGGGCACGTAGAGCGCGCGCGAACGAGTCGGGTCCTGCGAAGTCACGCCTGTCGGGCACCGGTCGGTGTGACAGCTCAGCGACTGGATGCAGCCGAGCGCAAACATGAAGCCGCGCGCCGAATTGCACCAATCCGCGTCCAGCGCCATGGCGCGGGCGATATCGAACGCATTGGTGATCTTTCCCGACACGCCGATCTTGATGCGCTGGCGCGCGCCGATCCCGACAAGCGCGTTGTGGACGAAGACGAGGCCGTCGCGCATCGGCATGCCGAGCCGGTCCATGAATTCGATCGGCGCCGCGCCGGTGCCGCCCTCCTTTCCGTCGACGACGATGAAATCGGGATAGGTCCCGCTCTCGAGCATCGCTTTGCAGATCGCCAGAAACTCCCAGGGATGGCCGAGGCACAGTTTGAAGCCGATCGGCTTGCCTCGCGAGAGACGGCGGAGCTGGGCGATGAAGGCCATCATCTCGAGCGGCGTCGAAAAGGCCGAATGGCGCGCCGGCGAGATGCAATCCTCGCCTTGCGAAACGCCGCGGATCGCGGCGATCTCGGCGCTGACTTTGGCGGCAGGCAGGACGCCGCCATGGCCGGGCTTCGCCCCTTGGCTCAGCTTGATCTCGACCATCTTGATCTGCGGCTCGGCCGCGACCGTCGCGAATTTCTCCGGATCGAAAGCGCCGCCCAGCGTCCGGCAGCCGAAATAGCCCGAGCCGATCTCCCAGATGATGTCGCCGCCATTCTCCTTGTGGTACGGCGAGAAACCGCCCTCGCCGGTATCGTGGGCGAAACCGCCGCGCGCCGCGCCTTTATTGAGCGCGCGGACCGCATTGGCCGAAAGCGCGCCGAAGCTCATGGCGGAAATGTTGAAGACTGAGATCGAATAGGGCTTGGCGCAGTCCGGGCCGCCGACCAGCACGCGGAAATGTCCCTTGTCCCGATCCAGCGGCTTGGGCGCGAGCGAATGGCGCAGCCATTCATAGCCTTGCGCATAGACGTCGAGCTGCGAGCCGAACGGGCGCTTGTCGAGTTGCAGCTTGGCGCGCTGATAGACGATGGCGCGCTCGTCGCGGCTGAAGGGCAGCCCGTCTTTCTCGCTCTCGAAGAAATACTGCCGCATTTCGGGACGTATTTCTTCGAGGAGAAAGCGCAAATGCGCGGAGATCGGATAATTGCGCAGGACCGCGTGCTTGGTTTGAACCAGATCGCGGAAGCCGAGGGCCGAAAGCGCTGCGAACGTGGCGAGTCCGACGCCGAGCGGCAGGTCCCAGCGCGAATGCGGCGCCACGACGATGAGGAGAGCGAGCGCCAGCGCGATGAGGACGCTGAGCGTCAGGACGATGAAGCGATGCGAGAAGGCGAGAGTCAGGGCGGTCACGGGCGCCTCCCCCTAAGGCGGCGCTTATGAGCATAGCTGATTCGGGAAGATGTCCGGGTTGCGGCAAGGAGATAGGCGCGGCTTAGTCGCAATTTTGTTGACGCTGCAGCTTGAGCCGTGCAGAGCCACAAAGGCTCGCGAGACATCGCTCCGCGCCCGATCAGGTTCTTCTGAACCTGCTTTGCCTGACGAGCGAAGGGGCCGCTGAAATCGAGAACTCGTCACGCCTCCCCGCTAGCCATTTCCCTCCGTCCGCCCTACATTGGCTCAGCGGAGCTGCGGGGTTCGTGAGGACACTTATCCCCGGGGCCTTACGATCCTGAAGGGAGCTGTCCCTGGCCTTGCCCGTGGGCTTGGTTACACGGCGCCCACCTACTTTGTAGGTTCCCGGGATCGCCGTCCCACGGCCATCGCGGCCCCGCGCATCGCCGTTCTTCAAGGAGCAAAGAGCCGGTGACGACGGCGCCTGCCGCAGTCAAGGCGGACTTGCGGCGGGCCGCGCTCGCCCGCCGTCGCGCCCTGGGCGGGGCCGCGCGGACGGCGTTCTCGGCGCGGTTAGCCGACGAGGGCCTGCGCCTCGCCAAGCGTTACGCGGCGCGCGCGGTCTCCGCCTTTCATTCCTTTCCCGACGAACCCGATACTGCGCCGCTCCTCGCCGCCCTCGCCGAGGCGGGGTTCATAACCCTGCTGCCGATCACCGTGGCGCCCGGCGAGCCGCTTGTCTTTCGGCTCTGGCGGCCGGGCGATCCGACTCGGCCCGGGCGGATGAACATCCCCGAGCCTTTGCCGAGCGCGCCGGCCTATGATCCAGATTTGCTCTTCGCGCCGCTCGCTTGTTTCGATCGCCGCGGCCATCGCATCGGCTTCGGCGCGGGCTATTACGACCTGACTTTGCGCGCCTTGCGGGCCAAGGGCCGGGCGATCGCGGTGGGCGTCGCCTACAGCGTCGCTGAATGTGCGGATCTGCCCGACGAGCCGCATGACGAGCGGCTCGATTACGTGCTGACGGAGAGCGAATTGATCGATTGCAGGGGCCCGTAATTCGAGATGCGTCTTTTGTTCATCGGCGACGTCGTCGGCCGCAGCGGCAGAACCATCGTCAACGCGCATTTGCCCTACCTCCGCGAGAAATGGCGGCTCGACTTCGTCGTTGTCAACGCCGAGAACGCCGCCGGCGGCTTTGGCGTCACCGAGCCGATCTGCCAGGAGCTGATCGATTCGGGCGCGGACGCAGTCACGCTCGGCAACCATGCCTTCGATCAGCGCGAGGCTTTGATTTATATCGAGCGTCAAGCGCGGCTGATCCGGCCGGCCAATTATCCGCCTGGAACGCCCGGTCGCGGCGCGAATCTGATCGAGGCGAAGGACGGCCGCAAAGTTCTGGTCGTCAACATGATGGGTCGGACCTTCATGGATCCGCTCGACGATCCTTTCGCGCGCATCGATCAGGAATTGGCCGCCTGCCCGCTCGGCGCCGGCTGCGACGCCGCCATCATCGACTTCCACGCCGAAGCGACGAGCGAGAAACAAGCCTTCGGCCATTATGTCGACGGTCGCGCCAGCCTGGTTGTCGGCACGCACACCCATACGCCGAGCGCCGATTGGCGCGTGCTGGCGGGCGGCACGGCGTTCATGACCGACGCCGGCATGAGCGGCGACTACGATTCAGTCATCGGCATGGATAAGGACGAGCCGCTGCGCCGGTTTACTAGGCGCATTCCATCCTCGCGCTTCGAGCCCGCTCTGGGCCCGGCGACGCTCTGCGGCGTGGCGGTGGAGACGAGCGAGGACGGTCTCGCCAAGAAGGTCGCGGCGGTCAGGATCGGCGGCGTGCTTGCGCCGGCCGAGCCGGATTTCTGGTAGAAATCCCCATTGCCGCTTTTCGAGAGTGCTAGCAATTCGCGGGCGGCGGGTTCTTGCCGGCGAACCCGGGGCCGGCTTATAGGTTCGCCGATTTGCAGCCTCAGCGCGACCCCGCGCGGAACAGACTTTTGAGACGTCGATGGCCGGTCACAGCCAGTTCAAAAATATCATGCACAAGAAGGGCAAGCAGGACGCGATCCGCTCCAAGCTCTTCTCCAAGCTCGCACGCGAAATCACGGTGGCCGCCAAACTCGGCCTGCCTGACCCCGCGATGAACCCGCGATTGCGCGCGGCGGTGATCGCGGCGCGCGCCGAGAACATGCCGAAGGACAATATCGAGCGCGCTATCAAGAAGGCGTCCGGCGGCGACGCCGAGAATTACGACGAAGTCCGTTACGAGGGCTACGCGCCCGGCGGCGTTGCGATCATCGTCGAAGCCTTGACCGACAACAGGAATCGCACCGCCGGCGAAGTTCGCGCCAGCTTCACCAAGGCCGGCGGGACGCTTGCGGAGACCGGCGCGGTCTCGTTCCTGTTCGATCGCGTCGGCCTCATCGTCTATGACCGCAAGGTCGCCTCGGACGACGCGATGCTCGAGGCGGCGATCGAAGCCGGCGCCGACGACGTCGTTTCGAGCGGCGACACGCATGAGGTCGTCACCTCGATGGAGGCGCTGCGCGACGCGCAAAAGGCTCTCGAAACGAAATTCGGCGAGCCGCAAAAGGCCTCGATCGTCTGGCGGCCGCAGAATTCGGTTCAGGTCGACGACGAGGCCGGCGAGAAAATCCTCAAGCTGGTCGACGCGCTCGAAGAGAACGACGACGTGCAGAACGTCTATGCGAATTTCGAGGTGTCGGATGCGCTCGTCGCCAAGCTGCAGGGGTAGGTTCTAAGGAGTTCCGCCCAGGCGTCCGCGACCATCGAATGCCGTTTTTTAGTTGGCGCGGTGGGGCGAGTACATCATTTCATAATAGGCGAGGTACGCCTCCCTCACCTCATCAGAATGCCGATCAGGCTTTTCTATTCTCACCGGGTCGCCATTGCTGGTTCTGAAAAGGACGGCGTCGCCGTCTGTGGAATCGCGCTCGCGATGCAGGGAAAGCATCCGAATGCGCGCCCAATATTCATCAACAGTCAAGCTGCGTGTTTTTCTTCAAGCGAAGCGCGCGCTGTAAACGCCGGAAGCGAGCGATCAAACCCGGCCACTTCGTCTTCTTCCGACGAAACCAGGATGGAGATTAGCGCAAAACCGAGAAGTTCGAAATGGTCCCGAAGGGCGGTCTCAAGCTTATGCTCAATTTCATCATGAGTCTTACCCGCGACCATAAAACCTTTTAGATCGTCGCTCACAGCCAATAGCGCGCCTGTGCTTTTATGCACCAGCGTTTTGATATGTATGATCTTTTGCTCGATTGTCTGTTTTTCCTGCATGGTTAAAGTATAGTATGTGGCAACCCTCTTGACAAGAATCGATTTTGGAGTCCTCGCCCGAGAATCGATCTGTGGATAACGGGGAGGACTTTCGGTGTTGGCGCATGATTGCGATGCGTTCCGCGGAGGCGCTAATTGCCCCCGCGGATTATGTTATCCGCTCACCACCAGCGGCAACGCCAACCCCAGGGGCTCATCCAGCAATGCCGGCGCGGGCCCCAATACGGCCGCGGACCCCAGCCCCAGCCCGGACCCCAATAATTGGGGTGCCAGCGGCCCCAGCGATCCCACCAGACCTTCTCGACCTGGCCATCGGCGGCGAAGGAATGGCCGAGATCGGGCGAGGCGAGGGTGAAAGCGGAAGCCGGGGCGGGCGCGGCCAAGGACAGCGCCAGGAGCGAGGCTCCGGCGATTGCAGCCAGCGCTTTGCTTGAGAACGAGCGTGTCATGTTCGAAACTCCTTCGTCTCTCCAACGCGGGTCCGATCTAAACACGCTCGATGTGAACGCGCCGTGAACCGAAAGCTGCGCTTTTCCGCTAAGAGTTGGCAATCCATTATCTTTTCGCCGTCACGCCGAGATGGGCGCCGATCGCGTCGAGGCCGCAGCGCAGGCGGTCCGCGAGAATGGCGTCGGCGCGCCAGGGCGTCGAAACCTCGGCGACCAGCGTCCGGCAATCGCGCAAAGGCGCGCCTTCGATCACGATGCGCCGCAGAACCGGCCAGGCCGCCGTCCCCGCCAGACTTTCGCAGGCGCGCAGCTTATCTCGCGCGTTGAGGGCGATGTCGGATAGCGGCAGGCCGCAACGCGGGCCATGCGCGACGAGGCCGACGCGGTCCGGCGCCATGGCGCGCAATCCGTCGAGCCCGGCGCGATGATGCAAGCGGCGCAGCGCTTCCCCGATCAGCCAGCGCAAATCGTTGAGACGCGGATCGTGCGGCGCAAGCGCCCGATGTGCGCGCATCACGTCGAAAGGATCATCGATGCGCGAACGGCGCTCGCGATCCTGCGCCGCCTCTTGCCCCGCGTCGCGAGCCCGCGCGAGGCGCTCCGGCGTCGGTTCGAGCCGCTCGGGCGCGGCGGATTCCCGTTTGCGGGTCGGGCGCCGGCTGGCCCGCGCGCTCACTTGGCGAACTCCGCGCAGAGTTCGGCCGGCGAAGTGCAGTAGGAGCTTGTCGCGGGCGGCGAGAACCGGCGGAGCGCGGGCGCCGGCGTTTCCTCCATATCCGGCGGCGGCCGATCATGAGCGCGCTTCAAGTCGCGGAGATGCGCGGCGCAGGCGGCGATGGACTTGATCCGTGCGGTGTCGATTTTGGGCGCGCGGCGGCGCGCGCGGGCTCTGCCCATCGTCGGCGGCTCCCTCAGGTTGGCGATTCGCCGCAAAATTCGGTGTCCCGGTATATTCTGAAAATCGGAATCACTTGTCAAGCAAAATTTCTGGAAAACATAATTGCAGGCGTTCTGAATACCAGAATAATTCGGCTATGCCGAATGACGTCGTCGATTGGATCCGCAAAGCCCTTCTGGCGACCGGAAAAACCCGGAGCGGCCTCGCCAAGGCGCTTGGCCGTTCTCCTTCGGCGGTCACGGACTTGCTCAACGGCACGCGGCGCTTACGGGCGGAGGAGATCGCCATTGCGGCGAATTATCTCGGCGTCGAGCCGCCGCCCTTCCTCGGCGGCGGGAGGCGGCCGCCGTCAGGCCTGCTCGTGCCGGTCGTCGGCTATGTCGGCGCCGGCGCGGAGGCGCATTTCTACGCCGAGGGTCAGGGCCCGTTCGACGAGGTCCCGGCGCCGGACGGATCGAGCGCGCAAACCGTCGCAGTTCAGGTGCGCGGCCAATCGCTCGGCGCGCTCTTCGAGAATTGGCTCGTCTTCTACGACGACGTACGCGATCCGCCGGACGATAACCTCGCCGGCCATATGTGCGTCTGCGGCCTCTCCGACGGCCGTATCTTGATCAAGATGCTCAAGCGCAGCCAGATCGCGGGCCTGTGGACGCTGCTCTCCAATGTCGAGCCGCCGATCTACGACGTCGCCCTCGACTGGGCCGCGCGCGTCAACGCCATGCGGCCGAGGTGAGCGGAGCGAGGCTGCAGCGCCAGCGCCGATCTCTGGCGCCAGAGCTTTACGCTCGGGTTTGAGGTTGTCGCTCGCGTCTCCGACTTGGACCGAGCCGGAGCGCGTTCTTGGCGCCGTCGCCGCGCAGAAATATGCTGAGATTTGCGTTTTCCTGACCGCCCCTCGCGGAGGAGCCATGGACGTCGCCGCGTGGCTGCGCAGTCTCGGCATGGAGCGCTACGAGCGGGCGTTTCGCGACAACGCCATTGACGGCGAGGTGCTGCCGAACCTCACGGCGGACGATCTCAAAGAACTCGGCGTGGCGTCGATCGGGCATCGCCGTAAATTGCTCGACGCCCTCGCCACTCTGCGGCGGCCGGCGCCGCAAGCCTCCTCGCCTTCGACCGCGACGGCCGGCGCGGCGACGAATCCTCCGCTAAGCTTGTCACGAGGCGAGCGGCGCCAGGTCGCGGTCATGTTCGCCGATCTCAGCGGCTTCACGGCCCTGAGCCGAGAACTCGACGCCGAGGAGCTGCACGCAACGCTCGATCGCTATTTCGAGATCGTCGACCGGCTGGTTGAGCGGCACGGCGGACATATCGACAAACATATCGGCGACAGCGTCATGGCGGTGTTCGGCGCGCCTCTCGCCTACGGCGATGACCTGGAGCGCGCGATGCGCGCGGCGCTAGCGATCCGCGACGCCGTGCCGACGCTTTCGGCCGGCGCCGGACGAACGCTTTCGGCCCATATCGGCGTCGCCAGCGGCCAGGTGGTCGCGAGCGGCGCAGGCAGCGCGAGTCACCGCGAGTATACGGTAACCGGCGAGACGGTGAACCTTGCCGCGCGACTGACCGACGCAGCCGGCCCCGGCGAAATTCTGATCTCCGACGCGGCGCGCCGCGCGCTTTCCGAACGACTGGACTGCGCCGAGCGAGGCGCGCTTCAGGTCAAAGGATTTGCCGATCCGGTTCGCGCTTGGCGCCTGCTCGGCCTGAGCGTGGCGGCGAGCGCGCGGCCCTTTGTCGGCCGCGCCGGCGAACTCGCGCAGCTCGGCGCGCTCCTTGCCGCGTGTGCGGAGACGGGACGCGGAGGGACGGTCTATCTTCGCGGCGAAGCCGGCATCGGCAAGACGCGACTCGTCGAGGAGCTGCAGCGCGCGTCGCGCGAAGCGGGCTTTGCTTGCCACGCCGGGCACGCGCTCGATTTCGGCGCGCGCATCGGACGGGACGCGGTTCGCTTGCTTGTTCGCGACCTCGTTGGACTTAGCGTCGCGAGCGGCGAGGACGCGGCGCGCGCAGCCGCCGCCGAAGCAATCAAGGCTAAGCTGGCGGAAACCGACGACCTCGTCTTCCTCAACGATCTCCTCGACGTCCCCCAGACCCCGGCCGAGCGCTCGCGCTATGACGCGATGGACAATGCAATGCGCGTGCGCGGCCGTCGCGATCTTGCCTCGCGGCTCGTCGAACGGGCGAGCCGGATAGCGCCGCGCCTGCTCGTGGTCGAAGATCTGCATTGGGCGAGCGGTTCGACGCTGAGCGATCTCGCTTCGCTCGCCGCGAGCCTCGCCGACAGCCGCGCGTTGCTCGTCATGACCTCCCGTCTCGAGGGCGATCCCATCGACGGGACGTGGCGGTCCGAGGCGGCGCCGGCCGCGCTTACGACCATCGATCTCGGCCCGCTTCCCGCTGGCGACGCGCGCCGTCTTGCCGCGCCGCTGTCGAGCGCAACCGAAGATTTCATCAATCTCTGCATCGAAAGGGCGGGCGGCAACCCGCTTTTTCTCGAGCAACTGCTGCGCCACTCGCAGCAGGCTGGCCGGAGCGACGTCCCGGGTTCGGTGCAAAGCCTGGCGCAAGCGCGTCTCGATCGCCTCGACCCGGCCGACAAGGCGGCCGCGCAGGCCGCGTCTGTTCTCGGCCAACGCATCGAGCCGGAGGCGCTCGAATATCTTCTGGGCGAAAGGCCGTCACTTGACCGGCTCGCCGCCCAACTCATGCTGCGGCCACAAAAGGACGGATATATTTTCCACCACGCATTGATCCGCGACGCAGTCTATGACGGTCTATTGAAGGCGCGCCGCCGCGAGCTGCATCTGCGCGCGGCCGAATGGTACGACGGTCGCGACGCTTCGCTTGCGGCCGAGCATCTCAACCGCGCGGAGGACTCTCGCGCGGCGCGCGCCTATTTCGAGGCCGCGCGCGCGCAAGCGGAGGGATATCGCTACGAGGCGGCGCAGGGACTGATCGAATGCGGTCTGCGAGTCGCTGTCGAGTCCGCCGATCGCTTCGCGCTGCAGTTGCTGCTCGGCGACGTCCTCCATGATCTTGGCGACATGCCGGCGGCGCTGACCGCCAGCGCCTGCGCGCTCGAGGCGGCGACGAGCCAGGCCGGGCGTTGCCGCGCCCTGATCGGGCTCGCCAAGGTCAAGCGCGTGACGGACGATCTCGCCGGCGCCTGGGCCGACCTCGACGCCGCCGAGGCTGCGGCGTCCGCCGATGGACTCGTCGCCGAGCAAGCGCGCATTCATTTCCTGCGCGGCAATCTCTGCTTTCCGCGCGGCGAAACGGAGCGCTGCGTCAGGGAGCATGGCCGCAGCCTCGCCTTGGCTCGCGAGGCCGGCGACGCTGAGCTGGAGGCCGCGGCGCTCGGCGGACTCGGGGATGCCGAATATATGCGCGGCCGCATGGTGAGCGCCTATGACGCCTTCGACCGCTGCATCGTGCTCTGCGAACGTCATGGACTGATGCGCATCGAAATGGCGAACCGGCCGATGCGCGCCATGACCGCCTATTCTGCGGGGCGGACGAAGGCGGCGCTAGAGGATGCGCTGGCCGGCGTCTCCGGGGCGCTTACGATCGGCCATCGTCGCGCGCAGATGGTGGCTCACCACGCCGCCTTTCACTGCTTGCACGCGCTGACGGAATGGGCGCAGGCCTCGGCGCATGCCGAGTCGGCATTGGCGATTGCGCGGCAGCTTGGAGCGCCGCGTTTCGAGGCTGAGGCGCTCGCCTTCCGCGCCGAGGTCCATCGCATCGCCGGCCGGCGCGCGGAAGCGCTTAGCGACATCGACGCAGCCTTGGCGATCAGTCGCGAGACCGGCATGGCTTATCTCGGGCCTTACTATCTCGGCATCTTGGCCCACACGACGCAGGACAGCGAGCAGTTCGCGGCGGCCCTGGCCGAGGGCGACGCGCTGCTCGCCGCCGGAGCGGTGAGCCACAATCATTATTTGTTCCATCGCGACGCCATCGACGCCAGCCTCGAACGAGGACTTTTTGATCTTGCCGAGGAGCATGTTGCGGCTCTGGAGGCTTACGCCGCGCGCGAGCCGTCGCCATGGTCCGCCTTCCACTTGGCGCGGGCCCGGGCGCTCATTGCCCACGGGCGCGGCAACGAAGCGGAAGCCGTCGTGGCGCTGCGCCGACTCAAGCAGGAAGGCGAGCAATACGGATACCTGGCGACCTTGCCGGCGATCGAAATCGCGCTCGTCGGGCGCGTTGCGGCCGTGAGGCGGGCGGCAAGCCCGTAGCTTCGGCGCGAGCTGGTCGCGGACTTTGGAACCAGGGCGCCGCGCTCGGGTTTGAACCGCGGATGGTCGCAAGCCCACGATTCCGTCGCGCGCGGCTGCGCGCCGCCGCGGCGCGTTACGGCGAGGCGCGCCGGTCATTACGGACGCCGTCTTCCGAGCAGAGCCGTCACGGGCTCGACTGGACCAATTTTTTTCTCGCCGACGTCCAAACCGGCTTCGGGACGTTCGTAGCGTTCTATTTGGCGAGCCTCAATTGGCCTCAGTCGATGATCGGCCTCGCCTTGTCGATCAGCACCATTTCCTCGGTCGTCAGTCAAATTCCCGGCGGCGCCTTGGCCGACGCCGTGCGCTGGAAACGCGGCCTGGTCGCCGCCGGGATCGTGATGATCGGGACGGCGGCGATGATTCTCGCATTGGCGCCGAGCTTCGCGACTGTCTTTCTGGCCGAGCTTCTGCACGGCGCGACCTCGGGCGCGGTCACGCCGGCTATTGCGGCGATCAGCCTCGGCCTGGTCGGGCGAGGCGCCATGTCCATACGCACCGGCCGGAACTATCGCTTCGCGGCGGCCGGCAACGCCCTTACCGCGGGGGTCATGGGCGCGGCCGGCGCCTATCTTTCGCAAAACGCGATTTTCTTCGCGGCGGCCGGATTGTGCATCCCGGCGCTCGTCGCGCTGAGCCGCATCCGCGGCGACGAGATCGACTACGCTCGAGCGCGCAACGCCGCGAAGGGCGAGCAGGCCGGAGGGGCGGCGCGCGTGATCGATCTCGCCCGAAATCGGCCGCTCCTGTTGTTCGCATCGGCGATCGTACTGTTCCAGTTCGCCGATGCGTCGATGTTGCCGTCGATCGGCGTCAATCTCGCCCATTCGGGCGGCCAGCGATCGTCGCTCTGGATGTCGGGTCTGATCATGGCGCCTCAGATCGTCGTCGCGTTGCTCGCGCCCTGGGTCGGCTTCCACTCCGAGAAAAGGGGCCGCCGACCGCTGCTGCTCCTCGGATTCGGCGTCGAGCCTATCCGCGCCGCGCTCCTCGCGACGACCGCCTACTACCCTTTCCTGGTCTTCGCGCAAATCCTGGACGGCGTCGCCGGCGCGGTCATCGGCGTCCTGACCGTGTTGGTGATCGCCGATCTCACGACCGGCACCGGCCGTTTCAATTTGGCCGTCGGCGTGGTCGGCGCCATGGGCGCGGTCGCCGCCGCGCTCAGCACCACGGCGACGGGATACGTCTTTCAGCTGTTCGGGCCGCGCATCGGCTATCTGCCGCTCGCCGCGATCGCGGCTGCGGCGACCGGCCTGATCTGGCGCTTCCTGTCCGAAACGAAACCTGAGAAATATTTGGATTGACCGGCCCGGGCGCCGATCGAGCGCGGGAAGGCCTCATCGTCCGCGCCGGTTCTCCTCTGTTTTCCGCCGAATATGACAACGAGCCCCATGGCGGGTATATCGCCGAAGCCCAGTGAGACGCCGATTGGATCCATGCTCCGCCAGCCGCCCAGCGCCCTCGACATCGCTCGCAAGCTCATCGCCTGTCCATCGGTGACGCCGGCCGAGGCCGGCGCTCTGACCTATTTGCGCGGCGTTCTGGCCGAAGCCGGATTCGCGGCCGAGATCGTCTCCTTCGAGGCGCCGGGGACGGACAAGGTCGAAAATCTTTACGCGCGGTTCGGGCGAGGCGCGCCGCATTTCGTCTTCGCCGGCCATACCGATGTCGTGCCGCCCGGCGACGCCGCGAAATGGCGCTTCGATCCTTTCTCGGGAGCAGTCGCCGACGGCATGATCTGGGGCCGCGGCGCTTGCGACATGAAGGGCGGCGTCGCCGCCGCGGTCGCGGCGGCTTTGCGGTTCGTCGCCGAAAAGAGCGTGAAAGGGTCGATCGGCTTTCTCATCACCGGCGATGAAGAGGGCGCAGCCGTCAACGGCACGGCCAAGCTGCTCGACTGGGCCCTGGCCCGAGGCGAGCGATTCGATCACTGCGTGCTCGGCGAGCCGACCAGCCGCGAGGCGCTCGGCGATATGATGAAGCACGGCCGACGCGGTTCGCTGACCGGCCGGCTGACCCTGATCGGCAAGCAGGGCCACGTCGCCTATCCGCATCTCGCCGACAATCCCTTGCGCGCGCTCGCGCCGGTCCTCGCCTCGCTCAACGAGACGCCGCTCGATTCCGGCACGCCGTCCTTCGACGCCTCCAATCTCGAAGCGACCAGCGTCGATGTCGGCAACACGGCCGCGAACGTCATTCCCGGCGAGGCGCGCATCGTCTTCAACGTCCGCTTCAACGATCTCTGGACGCCCGAGACTTTGCGCGCCGAGATCGAGAAGCGCGTCGCCCGCGGCGCCGGCCGCGCGCGCTATGAGCTCACCTTCGATCCCGTCAACGCCACCGCTTTCTTGACGCCAACCGGCGCTTTCACAGACCTCGTCGCCGAATCTGTGCACGACGTCGTCGGCCGACGGCCGGCGCTGTCGACCAGCGGCGGCACGTCGGACGCGCGCTTCATCAAGAACGCCTGCCCGGTGGTCGAGCTCGGCCTTGTCGGCGCAACCATGCATGGCGTCGACGAGCGCGCCGCAATCGCGGATATCGAGGCGCTGTCGCGGATCTACGAACGCATCCTCGAAAAGTATTTTGCGGCGTTCTGAGCGCCTTTTCCTCCTCGTGAAGCGAAGCGCAACGGGAGGAAAAGCGGCGCCTCAATACTCCACCCTCTCCAGATACAGCCCATCAGCCGGCGCAACCTGGCCGCAGCGGGCGCGGTCGCGCGCTTCGAGCGCGTCGCGCAAATCGCCGACGCTCCATTTACCCGAGCCGACATGTTCGAGCGAGCCGACCATCGAGCGGACCTGGCGATGCAGGAAAGAGCGGGCAGCGAGCCGCATCACGATTTCATCGCCGTCGCGTTCGACCTCGAATCGCGACAACGTCTTGACCGGGCTCGCCGCCTGGCATTGCGAATCGCGAAAGGTGGTGAAGTCGTGGCGGCCGATCAGCTGCGCCGCGCCTTCCCGCATCCTGTCGACATCCAGCCGGCGTTTGACTCGCCAGGCGCGGCCGCGCTCGAGGGCCAGCGGCGCGCGGCGATTGATGATGCGATAGACATAGTGGCGCGTCGTCGCCGAGAAGCGCGCGTCGAAATCGTCGGCGACTTGCTCGATTGAAAGCACCGCGATCGGTTTTGGCACGAGCAACGCGTTCAAGGCTTCGCTCAAACGAAAGCCGCTCCACGCTTTGGAGAGATCGATATGGGCGACCTGGCCGGTCGCGTGCACGCCGGCGTCGGTGCGGCCGGCGCCGTTGACGACGACGTCTTCGCCGCTCGCCGCCAGGATCGCCTCCTCCAACGCCTGCTGCACCGAGAGGCCATTGGCCTGCCGCTGCCAGCCGACGAACGGCTCGCCGTCATATTCGAGGAGGAGCTTGTACCGAGGCATGGGCGAAATATCCCTTGTCTACGCGATCGTCCTCGACTGACGCGCCGGCGTCCCGAATCGCGGACAGCTCGGCTCGCGCGGACAGGCCGGCGGTCATGCGGCTCGGGTCGACGGCGGCGCGGACCAATATCGAAGTCGGCGACAAGTTTCTATCTGAGCGATGGCGGCCGCCGTTCACACTCGCCCCGACCTCAGCGCTCGCAGCGCCAGCGCGATGATCCGCTCGAACCGCGCCTCCAGCGCCGCCGCGGGCGTCGCCGCGTCGAGGCGCACCGAGAGCGGGTGGATGAAGCGATGCGCCGCATCGAAAATCAGCGACAACGCGCGGCGGCGGTCGTTCATGGCGAAGGCGCCGGAGGCGGCGCCTTCTTCGACCACCCGCTGCAGGTCAGCCTGCACGCGGGCGCGGTGTTTGCGGGCGCTGCTCTTGCCTTTCTCCAGGGCCTCGACGAGCAGTTCGAAAAGCAGGGGATCGCTGTCCAATTCCTGCCGGTAGGCGCGATGAATGGCGAGGAGCATGCGCTCGAGCTTGTCGTAGGCCGGGTCGGCGCCTTCCGCCGCTTCGCGCAAACGCGTCTCGAGCGGCCTGAGCCAGGAGGCTGTCAGCTCCTCGAACAGGGCCTCCTTCGACGGGAAGTAGCGATAGACGTTGGCGTGGGTCATGCCCGCGTCCCGGGCGATGCCGACGACCGTCGTGCGCGCCGGCCCGAATTTGCGCACATGGGCGCGCGCGATCTCGAGCACGCGCGCCTCGACCGGCTCCGCTGATAGAGATCGCGGCAATTGAACGGCTCCCGCCCCAAGGGCCGACGTCCCGACATTCGCACAGAGCGCTTCGTCGATCCAGATCGCTATGTCTCGACCAGACCGCCGAGATCGCCGGAGACAGCGGCCCCCTCATGGCCGTGCGCCAGCGACAGATAATCCGCCGAGCGCATCTCGACGAGACGCGAGGCCGTGCGGGCGAATTCGAACGCTTCGAAGCCGTCGCGGCCCGGGAACAGGTCGGCCGGCTCGGCCGCCGCCGAGGCGATGAGCTTGACGCGCTCGTCGTAGAGCGTGTCGATCAGATTGATGAAGCGCTTGACCTCGTCGCGCCGCGCGGGATCGAGAATCGGGATCTCGTCGATGACGACCGTGTGGAACTGACGCGCGATCGCCAGGAAATCAGCCGCGCCGAGCGGCTGCCTGCAAAGGTCGGCGTAAGCGAAGCGGGCGACGCCGTCCGCGGCTTCGGGGACGCGCAGCGTCCGGCCGGGCCGCTCGATCGTCGCCGGCGAGCCCTGCGCGGCGCCGGTCAAGCTCTCGAACGCGCGGTCGAGCGCCGCCTTGGCCGAGTCGCCGGCGGGGCAATAATAGAGCGGCGCGCGGGCGAGCTTCTCCAAGCGGTAGTCGGCGCGCGCTTGCAACTCGCGCGTCTCCAGGCGCTGGCGCAACAGGGCGATGAAAGGCAGAAACAGCGCGCGATTAAGGCCATCCTTGTAGAGATCGTCCGGCGCGACGTTCGAGGTCGCGACGACGACCACGCCGGCGGCGAACAAAGCGGCGAAGAGCCGGCCGAGAATCATCGCGTCGGCGATGTCGTTGACGCTGAATTCGTCGAAGCACAAGAGCCACGCGTCCTGGGCGAGGTCGGCGGCGACCGGCGCGATCGGATCGTCGCCCGTCGTCTGGCCGGCCTTGTGAAGCAAGCGCCAGCGATGGATGCGCTCGTGAACGTCGGCCATGAACGCGTGGAAGTGAACCCTGCGTTTCGACGGGGTCGGCGCCGCGTCGAAAAACAAATCCATCAAGAGCGTCTTGCCCCGGCCGACCGGACCATAGATGTAAAGTCCGCGCGGCGCTTCCGGCGGCTTGACGCCGATCAGCCGGGCCAATCCGTTCGGCCGCCGCGCCGGCGCATAGTTTTCGAGTCGCTCGGCGAGCGCTCCGAGAGCGTCGACAAGCGCGCTCTGCGCCGGGTCGGCTTCGAGCCGGCCGGCCGCGACCAGCGCGTCGTACCTGGTCCTGAGAACTGCGCTCATTGCGGCGAAAAAGCGGTCTTTTTACGATCGATTGCGGCGAAAAGACGAGGGTAGGCTTGCGGCATTTTAGCTGTTGGCATTTGTTCCAGGCTCTTGCGCGCAAACACGCTTTCGTGATTGATGCCGTCCCGGCGCTTCCGGACTGGTCTGGGGAGGCCGGTCACATAAGGGGCGTTACGAGTGCTTCATATCATCCGCGCGGCTGCTGTATCGGTTTTTTCTCTCCTTGCCTGCGTGGAATTGAAAGCGGCGCCGATCGACGCCCTGTCGGCCGCCGAGCTTAATCTCTTGCCGACGGCCCGGGTGGTCGTGTTCGGCCCCGAGGCGCGGCTCTCGATTCAGGACTTTGCGACGCGCAATCATCTCGACCCGACGACGGTCGCCCGCAATCACGCCGCTTCCGGCGTGATCCATTGCGGCAATGCGCGCGGCGCCGGTCAATTGACGCTGACCGACAGCGTTATCACCACCGCCGCCCATGTATTTTTCGACGAGCAAGGCGGGTTGCGCGGCGACAGCGGCCATTGCGTCTTCACCGCGATCATCGGCGGCCAGGAAGTGACGACGTCGATCGACGTGAAGTCGATCGTCGCCGGCGACAAGCAGCCTTACGCGCATCCGGCGGTGCATGATTGGGCTGTCGCGCGCCTGATGCGCCCGGTCCAGGGCGCGGCGCCCTATACGCTCGGACCGCGCGCCGAGGCCGGTTCGGCGATCGAATTCGTCGCCCGAGGCCACAGCGATTGGGGCGGCGGCAAGTCGATGTCGCTTGAAGATTGCCGCTTGCGCGATCAACTCTCGGCTGGCGGCGAAGGCACGCGCGAATTTTCCTTCGATTGCGACGCCGGCGTCGGCGCCTCGGGCGGCGCGTTGCTCGAGAGCGGCGGCAAGCTGGTCGGCGTCTTTGTCGGCTATCGCTCGATCGCGCCGGACAAGGCGATGCCGTTCTCGGCCCAGCACTACAATTTCGCCGTCTCCGTCGACGGCGCCTTCCGCAAGGCGGTCGAGGCGGTCGCGGCGACCCCGGCGGCGGTGTCGGCGCGGTGAGATACATCCTCCCCCGCTTCGGGAGGGAGGATATCGACTTCATTTCGTGCTGAACACGAACTCGCTTGCGCCGCGGCGCTTCAGATCGTCCTCCGATCCGGCCAGCGTGATCGCCTTGACGTCGTTCCAGAGCGGGACGAGGTCGCCGTAATGGGGCGAGAAAATATGGCCCGACTCGCCGGTCGCGATCATGAAGCGGGACTTGTCCGGATCGCCTAAGTCATAGATCCCGCGATAACCGGCCGCGTGCAGTCGGGCGAAGGGACGGTCCGCCGTCGGTTCGTGCGCGCCGCCGCGATTGAGGGTGTAGAAATCGCCGCTCGAGCGCACGCTCAAATCGCTCAGCCGGTCGAGCAGCGGCACATGGCTGTAAAGCTTGTGCTGAAGGACGGCCACATGCTCGTCGCCCCAGCGCCACTTGCTCATATCAGCGCCGTCGCGTTGGACGAGCAGGTCCAAAGCGCGGTCGAGCGCGCGGGTGATCGCCGCATGGCAATCGGGATCAGGCCCCTTGATCCCGTCGCACCATTGCGGATGATCCTTCACGAGCGACATGAGCGCCGTCGCCGCGTACGGCCCTTGGCCGACGAGCGGCAGGCCGGTCTTCTCATTGAGCAGGATGAGCCGCATCTGGCGCATCCAAGCGTCGAAAATCAGCGGCTCGGGCCGGTCCTTGTCCATGGCGCCGTCCCATTGGGCGAGCATCGCCAGGGCTTGCCTGCCGCGCTCGTCCGCAGGCTTGGCGAGGGCGACGACGGGCAGCAGATCCTTCGCCGCGAGCGAGACGACGTCCGCCTGCATTGCGGCCGAGGCGTCCAAGCTGTGCTTGCCGATCGAATCGAAGAATTGCTGGATTCGCCGCGCCCGGTAGGGCTCCTCCCAATCCTGGCCGAGATAAGGATCGCTGTCGGGCGGAACGATCGCGTTGTTGGCGTTGAAGATGAAGCCGGACGGCGGATTGTAGATTTGCGGCATCTTGTCGAACGGCGCATAGCCCACCCAGTCATTGGCGCCGGAGGCGCCCTCGGCAGGCGCGAGGCCGTCGCCTGATTTGCGGATCGGCAAGAGCGCAGGACTGACGAAGCCGATATTGCCGTCAATATCGGCGAAGACCATGTTCTGTTCCGGCGTCTGAAAGAGCTTCAGCGCGTCGCGGAATTCGTTCCAGTTTTTCGCGCGATCGACGCGCAGCAGCGATTCGACCGACGTGTCCTGGCCGCCCAGCGCGTTATAGGCGAGCGCCATGACCTTGCCGGATCCGGCCAGCGCCGCCATCTCGGCGACGATGTCGGAGAGCACCGGACCGTGCCGGGTCGCGCGAATCTTGAGAGGGACGTCGGCCCCGCCTTTGACGTGGATGACTTCCTCGCGCGTGTCGAACGCTTTCGGGCCGTCAGGCGTCATGTACCGATCGGAATTGCTCGGATCGACCGTTTCGTAAAATAGGTCCTGAACGTCGGAGCCGGTATTCGTGAAGCCCCAGGCGATGCGATCGTTTTGCCCGAGGACCACGATCGGCGAGCCCGGAAGAGACGCGCCCTTCACCCATCCTTCGGGCGTGACGATGCGGGCGAGGTACCAGACGATCGGCGCCTCGATGCCGAGATGCGGATCGTTGGCGAGGATCGGCTTCCCGGTCACGGTATGGGCGCCGGAAATCACCCATTCGTTCGACGCGCCGTGCGCGAAGGGCAGGATTTCGCCGAGCTTCTCCAACGGCGAAGCCGCCTCGGCATGGCTCGTATCGGCGATCGGCGCGGTCGTGATCGGCGTCCCCGCCGGCGCCGTCGGAAACAGCAGCCGCGCCTGGTCCGGCGGCAGTTTCGCCGCCAGCCTCGCGCGCTCCAATTCGAGCCGGTAATTGTTGCTGAGTTGCAAGCTCAACAGCTTGCCGAGGACGAGAGTGTCCGCCGGCCGCCATGGTTCGGGATCGTCGCCGAGCAAGAGGAATTCCGGCGGCAGCCGACCGCGATGCGAAGCAAGGAACGCGTTGACGCCGTCGGCGTAAGCCTGCAGCGTCTTCTGCGCCTCCGGCGACAAAGCCCCGACGCTGCTTTCGGCGAGCCGATAAAAGCCGAGCGTGCGGATGAACTTGTCGACGCCGAGGAGATCCGGGCCGACGATCTCCGCGAGGCGTCCCTGCCCGGCGCGGCGCTGGATCTCCATCTCGTAGAGCCGCTCGCTCGCATGGATATAGCCGAGCGCCCGCGCCGCGTCGTCCCAGTCGGCGGCGAAGACATGCGGGACGCCGTAAGCGTCGCGGTAGACGCGAACCTCCGCCGAGAGGCCCGGCAGCGCGGCCGCGCCGGAATAATCCGGCATGGCGCGATAGAAGAGAAACGCGACGCCGCCCACCGCCAAAGCGGCCAGCGCGACGACGACGATCGCCGCCCATTTCACGATGCGAAGCGCCATCGACCGCCCCCGGGCTTAACGCGCCGGCCTCCCCCGCGCGCCGCGGCGCCACTCAATCCGGTTTGCCCGTCCTTGTCCACGCATCCTTGTCCCCGTCCGGGCGCGAGGGATTCTCGCTTGTGCCGATGCGGTTGCTATAGGATATACCAATCAGGGGTTTGCGCCGCTTTCAACGGGCGCTACGGGAGGACTGGTCCATGCTGAAGACTTTGCTGGCCGTTGGCGTCGCCGCCAGCGCGATCGCCGCAAGCGCGGCTCTGGCCGACGACAACACCGTGACCATCGGAATGATCCTGCCGATGACGGGCCCTTCGGCCTCGACCGGGAAGCAGGAGCAGGCCGGCGCCCAGCTTTACATTCATGAGCATGGCGACACCGTCGCCGGCAAGAAGATCCAACTGATCGTCAAGGACGATACCGGCGCGCCGGACGTCACGAAGCGCCTTGCCGAGGAGTTGATCGGCAACGACAAGGCCAAGGTCCTGATTGGCTTCGGCCTCACCCCGCTCGCTCTGGCCGTCGCGCCGATCGCGACCGAAGCCAAAGTGCCGGAAATCGTCAGCGCCGCCGGCACGGCGATGATCACCGAGAAGTCGCCGTTCATCGTCCGCACCTCCTTCACGCTGCCGCAGGCGGCCGAACCGATGGCTCGCTGGTGCCTCAAGAACAACATCCGCAAGGTGGCGACGCTTGTCACCGATTACGGGCCCGGCGTCGACGCCGAGAAATGGTTCTCCGAGCCGTTCGTCAAAGGCGGCGGAACGGTGGTCGAAAAGATCCGCGTGCCGCTGAAGAATCCGGATTTCGCCCCGTTCTTGCAGCGGGTCAGCGACGACAAGCCCGACGCGGTCTTCGTCTTCGTGCCGTCCGGCTTCGGCGCGGCCTTCATGAAAGAGTTCGTCGACCGCGGCCTCGACAAATCCGGGATCAAGCTGATCGGCACCGGGGACGTGACCGACGACGATCTCCTGCCGTCGATGGGCGACGCCGCGATCGGCGCAGTGACGACGCACCATTACTCGGCCGCGCACGATTCGCCCGAGAATAAGGCCTTCGTCGCCGATTTCGAAAAGGCCAATAACGGCATGCGGCCGAATTTCATGGCGGTCGGCGCCTATGACGGCATGGCGCTGATCTATCACGCGCTCGAAGCGACCAAAGGCTCGACCGACGGTCAAGCGTTGATCGACGCCATGAAAGGCGCGAAATGGACGAGCCCGCGCGGCCCGGTCGAGATCGATCCCGCGACGCGCGACATCATCCAGAACATCTATGTCCGCAAGGTCGAGAAGGTGAACGGGCAGTTGTACAACGTCGAATTCGACAAGATCGAGGCGGTGAAGGACCCGTTCAAAGCCGCCGGGAACTAACCGAAAAGTTTCCTCCGCCCGCTGCGCGGGGGAGGAAAGGGAGCGCGGCGTGCTGACCATCCTTTTCGACGGCGTCGCTTACGGCATGCTGCTCTTCGTCCTCGCTTGCGGCCTGTCGGTGACGCTGGGCCTGATGAATTTCGTCAATCTCGCTCATGGCGCCTTCGCCATGGCGGGCGGCTACGCGGCCGCGATCTTGATCAATCGCTACGGCGTTCCCTTTCTCGCCACTTTGCCGGTCGCCTTCGCTTTCGCTGCTTTTATCGGCGTCGCGCTCGAGCGCAGCTTGTACCGCCGGCTCTACGGGGCGAGCCATCTCGACCAGGTGCTGTTCACGATCGGCCTCGTCTTCATGGCCATGCCGATCGCCAATTATTTCCTCGGCGACCAACCGCAGCCCGTGCGCGTCCCGGCCTTCCTGTCGGGGCGCTTCGAGATTGCCGGAATTGGCGTCGGCGTCTACCGGCTGTTCGTGATCGCCGTCTGCGGCGCGATCGCCGGCGGCTTGCAGGCCTTTCTGATCGGCACGCGTTTCGGCGCGCAATTGCGCGCCGCGGTCGACGACCGACGGGTCGCGAGCGGCCTCGGCGTCAATGTCGACCGGCTGTTCGCCGTCACTTTCGCCATCGGCAGCGGCCTCGCCGGGCTCGGCGGCGCGCTCGCCGCCGACATGGTCGGCGGCGTCGATCCGAGCTTTCCGGTCAAGTTCATGGTGTCGTTCTTGATCGTCGTGGCGATCGGCGGCTCGAACGGGATCGTCGGCTCGCTTTTGGGCGCGTTGTTGCTTGGAATTCTCGACGTGGCCGGCAAGTATTATGTCCCTTCGATCGGCGCCTTCATCATCTATGCGGTGATGATCGCCACTTTGATCGTCCGGCCGCAGGGCCTTTTCTCGCGGGGCGGGCGATGAGCGCGATCGCCGCGCCGGACAGGGTCGCCGCCCATCTGAACCGCGGCGGGCGCTGGCGCCCATTCGAGATCGCCTTCTGGCTGGCCATCGTCGCGTTGATCTTCGCGCTGCCCTCGCGCGCGCTGCTGATCAACGAGATTCTCCTCGCCGGATTGTTCGCGCTGTCGCTCGATCTGGTTCTCGGCTATGCCGGCATCGTCTCGCTCGGCCAAGCCGCCTTCTTCGGAACCGGCGCCTACGCCGCGGGGATCATCGCCACGCTCGGCGTCGCCGAGCCGTTGATCGGGCTGGTCCTCGCAAGCGTCATCGCCGGCCTGCTCGGCCTGATCACCGCGCCGCTCTTGCTGCGCGGCTCCGATCTGACGCGACTCATGGTGACGCTGGGCGTCGCGCTGCTGCTCGGCGAACTCGCCAACCGCAACGAATGGATCACCGGCGGCGCCGACGGCCTGAGCCTTGCGGCCAAGCCGGTCCTCGGCTTGTTCCCGATCGATTTCACCGGCCAGCGCAACGCGTCGCTCTATAGCCTCGCCGTGCTGTTCGCGCTGTTCGTCGCGGCGCGGCGGCTCGTGCAATCGCCCTTCGGCCTTTCGGTGCGCGCGCTGAAGGAGAATCCGCTGCGCGCCAACGCGCTCGGCGTCTCCGCGGCGCGCCGGCTGATCGCCATATACGGGATCGCCGCCGCCTATGCCGGCGCTTCCGGCGCGCTCGTCGCGCAGACGACCGGTCTCGTCTCCCTCGACGTGTTCGACTTCCACCGCTCCGCCGACGTCATGCTCATGCTGATCATCGGCGGCCCTGGTTATCTCTATGGCGGCCTGATCGGCGCCGCTTTTTTCATTGCCTTGAAGGACGGCGTCGCCAGCGCCACGCCCGAATATTGGGAGTTCTGGATCGGCCTGCCGCTCGTCGTCCTGGTTCTGGTCGGGCGCGAGCGCATCGGCGGTTTCATCGCACGCTGGGCGCGGCGCGCGGCTTTGCTCGCGATGCGAGGCGCGGCTTGAACGCGCCGGCCTTGGAGACGCGCGGCTTGTCGCGCCGCTTCGGCGGCCTGATCGCGTCGGACAACGTTTCGCTCAAGCTGGAGCGAGGCGCGCGGCACGCGCTGATCGGCCCGAACGGCGCCGGCAAGACGACGCTTGTCAATCTCCTGACAGGGACGTTGCGGCCGAGCGCCGGCGCGGTTCTGCTCGACGGCGAGGACGTGACCGGCCTTGCGTCGCATGCGCGCGTCCGCCGCGGCTTGGCCCGGACGTTCCAGATCAATCAGCTCTTCGGCAATTTGACCCCCGCCGAATCGCTCTGCCTCGCCATTGGCGAGCGGCTCGGCCATGGCGGCCGCGCCTTGGTTTCGGCCGGCCAGGACAAGGCGGTCGTCCTTGAAGCAACGGAGTTGCTCGAGCGCTTCGGCCTGACAGACGCGATGGATCAAAAAACGCGCCGGCTCGCCTATGGCAAGCAGCGGCTGCTCGAAATCGCGCTGGCGCTCGCCTGCCGGCCGCGCGTGCTGTTGCTCGACGAGCCGGCCGCCGGCGTGCCGGAGAACGAGCGCGCCGACATTCTTGCCGCGCTCGCCGCGCTGCCGGCGGACGTGACCATCCTGCTCATCGAACATGACATGGATCTCGTCTTCCGCTTCGCCCGGCGCATCTCGGTCCTGGTCGCCGGACGTTTGCTGATGGAGGGCGAACCGAAGCAGGTCGCGGCCGACCCGCAAGTGCGCGCCGTCTATCTCGGCGAGAGCGGCCATGACTGATCTCCTCGCCGTCGAGAAGCTCAGCGCCGGCTATGGCGACGCGCGCGTCGTTTCGGGCCTCGATCTCAGGCTCGGCGAAGGCCGTTCGCTCGCCGTGCTCGGCCGCAATGGCGTCGGCAAGACGACGCTGATCAATTCGCTGATCGGCGTGACGACCCGCCATGCCGGCCGCATCGTCTTCGCCGGCGCCGACCTGACCCCGCTCAGCCCCTATCAGCGCGCCCGCGCCGGGCTCGGCTGGGTTCCGCAAGAGCGCAACATCTTTCGCTCGCTGACGGTCGAAGAGAACCTGACCGCCGTCGCCCTGCCGGGCGCATGGACGCTCGAGCGGGTCTATACGATGTTCCCGCGCCTCAAGGAGCGCCGGCGCAACGGCGGCGGCCAATTGTCGGGCGGCGAGCAACAGATGCTGGCGGTCGGCCGCGCGCTGATGCTGAACCCGCGCCTCCTGTTGCTCGACGAGCCGACCGAAGGCTTGGCGCCGATCATCGTGGACGAGCTTCTAGCCGTGCTGCGCCGGCTCGCCAGCGACGATGGCCTGTCGATGATCATCGTCGAGCAGAAGGCGCACAAGATTCTGCCTTTCACCGACGAAGCGATCATTCTTGATCGCGGCGCAATCGTTCACGCCGCCCCGAGCGCGGAGTTGAGGAAGGACAAGTCGCTGCTCGATGCCCATTTGACGGCGAGCAAGGGCTAGTCGCCGCGGCAGAGTCCGGCGGCCAAGCTTGCGCCTATCGTCTCTTAGCTTCCGCCTATTGCCCTGCTAGCATTTTAGCCTTATTCACTTCCCGTCGGACGACGCTCCTCGAGAGCCATCCGGACCAGGGAGGATTCCATGAAAACCATCATCAAAGCGCTTGCGCTTGGCGCGGTCAGCTTCGCTGCGATTGCGGGCTCGGCCTCAGCCGACACGAGCGCCAAGAAAATTGCCTTCTCCAACAATTACGCCGGCAATTCCTGGCGCCAGGCGATGCTCAAGAGCTACGACATCGTCACGAAGAAAGCAGTGGCGGACAAGGTTGTCGGCGCGGCCGACGTGTTCACCACAGCCGATAAGGACGTGCCGACCCAAGCCGCGCAGCTGCAGAACCTCATTCTCCAGGGCTACGACGCCATCGTCATCAATGCGGCCTCGCCCGACGCGCTGAACGGCGCGGTCAAGCAGGCCTGCGACGCCGGCATCGTCGTCGTTTCGTTCGACGGCGTCGTCACCGAGCCTTGCGCCTACCGCGTCGTCGTCGACTTCAAAGCCATGGGCAAGGCGGAAGTCGAGCAGATGGCGAAGTTCCAACCGAAAGGCGGCAATCTGCTCGAAATCCGCGGCCTCGCGGGCACGTCGATCGACGAGGCGATCCACAACGGCATTCTCGAAGGCGTCAAGGAGCATCCCGAGTTCAAGATCGTCGGCTCCGTCACCGGCGACTGGGATCAGACCACGGCGCAAAAGGCGGTGGCGACGATCCTGCCCTCGCTGCCGCCGATCGTCGGCGTCGTCGATCAGGGCGGCGACGGCTATGGCGCCGCGCAGGCCTTCGCCGCCGCCGGCAAGCCGCGGCCGACCATCATCATGGGCAACCGCCAGGACGAGCTCGAATGGTGGAAGGAGCAGAAGGCGAAAGACGGCTATACGACTTGGTCCGCCTCGATCGCGCCAGGCGTCTCGACCCTCGCCTTCTGGGTCGCCCAGCAGGTCCTGGACGGCAAGCAGATCCCGCACGATCTGCTCGTGCCGTACCTCGCTTTCACCCAGGACGATTTCGAGGCGGCTTTGCCGAACATCCCGAAAGGCGGCGTCGCCAGCCATGAATATACCCAGGCCGACGCCGAAGAAGCGATCAAGGCGAACATGAAGTAAACTGTCGCGTACCTCTCCCACACCATGGAGAGGACGGGGGTGAGGGCGGACGCTCGCCGCAGAGCGTCGTACCCTCATCCCGCCGATTTCCCCCCTCCGAAAGCCGTACCTCAGCCCTGGCCCCTCTCCTTCAGGAGCGGGGTCGGCGCCGCATTCTGTCGCGTTGTCGCTCCAACGCCTCCATATTATAGCGAACCTCTGGCTGGCTGGGGCGTTCATGCAATCGCGCGCGGTCCCGCGCGAGGAGGAAACGCGATGAAGAGGTTAGCCGAGGCGCTCCTGCTTGGAGCTTGCGTTTACGCCGTTTTTGCCGGCGTTGCCCGGGCCGACACGAGCGCGAGCAAGATCGCCCTGTCCAACAATTACGCCGGCAATTCCTGGCGTCAGCAAATGCTCAAGGATTACGAAGCCGTCGCCAAAAAGGCGGTGGCCGACCATGTCGTGGCGGCGGCGGACGCTTTCACGACACCCGACAAGGAGGCGCCGACTCAGGCGTCGCAGATTCAGAATCTCATCCTCCAGGGCTACAACGCGATCGTCATCGACGCGGCTTCGCCCGACGCGCTGAACGGCGCGGTCAAGCAGGCCTGCGACGCCGGCATCGTCGTCGTCTCGTTCGACGGCATCGTGACCGAGCCCTGCGCCTATCGCGTCGTCATCGATTACAAGGAGATGGGCCGGCAGAACGTGATTCACATGGCCAAATTCCAGCCCAAGGGCGGCAATCTCCTGGAGATCCGCGGCCTTGCCGGCACCTCGATCGACGGGGAGATCCATGACGGCATTGTCGAGGGCGTGAAAGAGCACCCCGAGTTCAAGATCGTCTCTTCCGTGACCGGCAATTGGGACGAGACCACGGCGCAGAAGGCGGTCGCGACCGTGCTGCCGTCGCTGCCGCCGATCGTCGGCGTCGTCGACCAGGGCGGCGACGGCTATGGCGCCGCGCAGGCTTTCGCGGCTGCCGGCCGGCCCGAGCCGACGATCATCATGGGCAACCGCCAGGATGAGCTCGAATGGTGGAAGGAGCAGAAGGAGAAGAACGGCTACACGACCTGGTCCGCTTCGGTCGCGCCTGGCCTCTCGACCCTCGCCTTCTGGGTCGCCCAACAAGTGCTCGACGGCAAGAAGGACGTGCCGCACGACCTGACGGTGCCCTATCTCGAATTTAACCAGAACGATTTCGAGGCTGCGCTGCCGAGCATCCCGAAAGGCGGCGTCGCGAGCAAACAATATACGCAAGCCGACGCGACGGCGGCGATCGAGGCGAATCAGAAGAAAAAGTGAGGGCCTGCGCAGGCAGGGCGTTAACCCGTCTCATTCTGCGCGCCATCGCCGCGCTCGGCGTCAACCCCAAGCCGCTTGGCGGTCGCCAGCCGAGCGTTGGCGAGGCGAGGGCTGACGCCTTAGCGCGGCGATGGCGCTAGGCGCGGCGGCGCTTCTAGTACGCTCGCAGCCGTTGGGCGTCACTCCTTCACCGCCCCGGTCAGGCTCGAGACGTAATAATCGACAAAGAACGAATAGAACAACGCCACCGGGACCGAGCCGAACAGCGCCCCCGCCATCAGCGCCCCCCATTGGTAGTCGTCGCCCTGGACAAGCTGGGTGAGGACGGCGACCGGAACGGTCTTGTTCTCCGAAGATTGGATGAAGGCGAGCGCGTAGATGAATTCGTTCCACGACAGCGTGAAGGCGAAAATGCCGGCGGAGATCAGCCCCGGGACGGCAAGCGGCAGCGTGATCTTGCGCAAGATCTGCAGGCGCGTCGCGCCGTCGATCATTGCGCACTCTTCGAGCTCGAACGGGATCGACTTGAAATAGCCGATCAGCAGCCAGGTGCAGAACGGCGCCAGAAATGTCGGATAGGTGAGGATCAGCGCCAGCGGCGAATCGAACAGGCCAAGCTTGACGACGATCGTCGCCAGCGGAATGAACAGGATCGAGGGCGGCACCAGATAGGCGAGATAGATCGCCAAGCCGACCCATTGCGCGCCGCGAAAGCGCAACCGCTGGATGGCGTAGGCGGCGAGCACGCTTGCCGCGACCGAGAGAACGGTCGCCGCCACCGCGATCTCCATCGTGTTGACGAGCCAATGCGGATAATCCGTCTCGAAAAACAGCTTCCAGACGTTCTGCAGCGTCGGCGAGTGGACGAGGAACGGGTTGTAGTCCTTGTAGTTGTAAAGCTCCTCGTTGGGCTTCAGCATCGTGACCGTCATCCAGTAGAACGGGAACAACAGCACGATCACGAAACAGGCGAGCGGCAGATATATCGTAACGAAGCGCCGATAGGCGTTGATCCAGCGAAGCGGCGGTGTGCGCGCTTGCGGCGGCGAGAGAGCGAGATCAGTCATTGCTTTCTCCCTGCTGCCATTTGCGCCTCGCCAAGCCGAAATAGCTGACCAAAGTCGCGGCGACGAGGAAGGGGATCATCGCCACCGCGATCGCAGCGCCCTCGCCGAGCTGTCCGCCGGGAATGCCGCGCTGAAACGCGAGCGTCGCCATCAAATGGGTCGTGTTGACCGGGCCGCCGCGGGTGATCGCGTAGACGAGCTGAAAATCGCTGAAGGTGAAGATCACCGAAAAGGTCAGCACCACCGCGAGGACGGGCATCAGCATCGGCACGGTGACGTGCCGGAACCGTTGCCAGCCGGTCGCGCCGTCAAGCATCGCCGCCTCGTAGAGCGAAGGCGAGATGGTCTGCAGTCCGGCGAGCAGGCAGATCGCGACGAACGGGATGCCGCGCCAGATATTGGCTGCGATCAGCGAAAAACGCGCGGCCCAGGGCGTGCCGAGAAAGTCGATATTGGTCGTGCGCCAATGCAGCACGTCCTTGAACAGATAGGAGATGATCGAGAATTGCGGATCGTAGATCCACCAGAAGGCCATCGCGGAAAGCACGGTTGGCACGATCCACGGCACCAGAACGACGGCGCGAATCAGCGATTTGAACGGAAGGCGCTCGTTGAGCAGAAGCGCCAGCCAGAGGCCGAGCAGGAATTTGCCGATCGTCGCGACCGCCGTATAGAGCAGCGTATTGCCGACCGAGAGCCAGAAGATCGGATCGCGGCTGAGCGAAACGAAATTATCGAGCCCGATATATTGCCCGGCCCGGCCGATCTTGGCGTCGGTGAAGGCGAGCCAGAAGCCGAGGCCGAGCGGGTAGGCGAGAAAGACGATCAGCAACCCGACGGTCGGGGCGAGGCAAACTGCGACGAGGAACGGCTTCCAGTCGAAGAGGCGCGTAAGCCAATTGTCGCGACGGACCATCGGCTCCGGCGTCGCGGCGAGGCTGACCATGAGCTTCTCCTCCTGACGGCGTCCGGAGGCCCGCCCGGACGCCGCCGCGATCTTCAAGCCTTATAATAACGCTTGGCGCGCCGTTCCGCCTCAGCCGCGGCCTCTTCCGGCGTCGCGGCGCCGGTCGAGACAGAGGCGACCATGTCGACCATCACGTAGTCGGCGACCACCGCGGCCGAGGCTTCGTTGATCGGCCCTTTATAGCCGAGCCACAACGAGTTCTGCATCGTGTCCTTGTACACGGCGACCTTAGGGTCGCTCTTCCAGACGTCGCTCGCCTCGTAGGCTTTGAGCGGCTGCGCCCAATAGCCCAAAGTTCCGGTCAGCCATTTGTCGTACTGGTCCGCCTCCATCATGAAGGCGAGGTAAGCCTTGGCCGCATTCGGGTATTTGGTGTGCTTGAACACCATGGCGTTGATCGCCAGCGCCACCTCGGTGCCGAAGCCGACCGGTCCGACCGGCATGCGGGCGTGATCGAGATCGGCGGCCATGGCCGCGATCTTCGGATCGGTCGAGTTCTTGATCGAATAGTAAAGCGAGACGCCGTTCTGCGTCGCGGCGATGTCGCCGGCGATGAGCGCCTTGTTGTTCGACGGGTCGAGCCAGGACTGAGTGCCCGGAATGTACGTGTCGAACAATTCTTTGCCGAACTTCAGCGCCTCGATCGTCTGCTTGCTGTTGACCGCGACCTTCTGGTTCTCGTCGACCATGAAGCCGCCCATCGCCCAGACCAGCCAATGGCAATAATTGTTGCCGTCGCCGACCGCGTGGCCGCAGGTGAAGCCGGCCGGATGGCCGATTTTTTTGAGGTTCTGGCAGAGCTTCAGGAATCCGTCCATGTCGGTCGGGAACTTGTCGAACCCTGCCTCCTTGACCCAGGAGATACGGTACACGGCCGGGCCGCCGGCGCCGCCGATCGGCAGGGCGATCCAGTTGTTGGTCCCGTACTTCTTGCCGTAGCGTTCGGCGAGCGGATACCAGCCGCCATATTTCTTGCCGAGATATTCGGCGATATCGCTAAGCTCGATCAGCTTGTCCGAATAAAGATGCGGATCGTCGGTCCAGCCGAGAACGATGTCGGGCCCAGCGCCTGTATTGGCGGTGACCGCGGTCTGCGGCCGCAAATCCTCCCAGGCGGCGTAATCGACCCTCACCTTGACGCCGGTCGATGCGTTGAACTTCTCCGTATTTTCATTAAAAAGTTTTTCATCCGTCGGCACGAACCGGCTCGGCCGCAAGACGCGCAGGCTCGCGCCCTTCTCGATGTCCAGCTTCGGCGGCGTCGCCTCGGCTCTCGGAATCGACGCGCGCGCCGTCCCGAGCGATGTCGCCAGGGCCAGAGCGCCGGCGCCCAGCGTCAAAGTGTCGCGGCGTGTGAACGAACTCATTGCAACTCCTCCCTCGTCCCGGCCGTCTGTTTTGAATGTTTGACGTCCGTCAGATCATCTCTCTCGGATCGGGAAGTCTAAAGGGATCGCGTCCGCGCCTCAAAGCACTTTTCCTGGATTGGGCCAATTCTGCGGATCGATCGCCCTTTTGATCGTCCGCATCAGCGCGAGCTCTTCCGGCCGGCGTGAAAAGCTGAGAAACGGTTTTTCCCTCAGGCCGACGCTGTTCCGAGCGCCGCCTGGCCGGGGTGAGTCCGCCGTCAGTACGAATACGAGGTTCGACTCGATATGAGGACAGGGCGGAAGAGCGTCATGGGTCCTTGTCGGAACGCCGGCCTGAGCGCCGAAAAGAAATTGGCTCGCACGGTCGGATCGATCTGAATGGGCAATCATTCGAGCAAGGACAGAGTCGCGGCCGATCAGGTCGCGCCCAACGCGGCCTTGCGCCGCTCGTCGCGCAGGCGCTGATGCTCGCGCGCTTCGCGGATCGCGGCCAGGCCGGCGTCGCGCATCAGGGCGACATCGTTCGCGATCAGGATAAATTGATAGCCGCCGTCGACGAGTTCGCGCCATCCTGCGCCGGCGCTCGGAACCGTGCCCATCGGCTTACCCGAGGCGCGCATCGCCGCTTCGGCCTGCCGGACGAGCGCGCGAACTTCAGGATGATCCAGCTGTTCGAGCCGGCCGATCGAGCCGGCCATATCGTTGACGCCGAGAAAGGGAACATCGACGCCGTCGACGGCGCAGATTTCGGCCGCGCGGCGCACCGCATCGGCGGATTCGATCTGGACGACCAGCAGCAAGTCGTCGTTGAACCGGCGCATATAGTCGGCCCGCTGGCCGTAGCCCGAGGCTCGGACGATCGGCGCCGCATAGCCGCGCCGCCCGGCCGGCGGATAGCGGCAGGCCCTGACGACCGCCGCCGCCTCCTCGGCGGTTTCGATGGAGGGGATCATCAGCGCGCTCGCGCCGGCGTCGAGAATTCGCTTCAAGAAGACCGGATCGCCGCTCGGAACGCGAATGACGCAGGGCGTCCCGGAGCCGGCGGCCGCGCGCAACATGGCGATCGCGTCGCCGACATCGCCCTGGCCGTGCTCGAGGTCGATCAGGAGAAAATCGAACCCAAGCCGGCTGAGGATTTCCGTATTGGTCGCGCTGCCGGTTTCGATCCAGGCGCCGAACAGGGCGTCGCCCGCCGCGAGCCGTCGCTTGATGAGGCCGCCATCCTCGGCGCCGCCTCTCCCATCTTCTCGTAGCGTGAAGCTCATAATGCGGAAATCCTCCTGTCCAGGCGTCGCCAATGTCGAATATACGAAGGGCGAGGCGGTCAAGGCGATCGACCCAGCAAATGATCGCCCGGCTAATTGCCGCGAGCCGCGCACAAACGCGCCGCGAACGTGTTGACACGGCGGTCTGACCGCGATCAAAGCATGCAAGCATACCAGCGGTTCGCGTTGGCGCGGGCTGAGCCCGCGGGTGAAAGAATGGCAGGCGGAACCAGCCTAAACATCGTCAAGCTGGAGGGCGTCGAAAAACATTTCGGCGCCGTTCGCGCGCTCGACGGCGTCGATTTCAGCATCGATCAGGGCGAATGCGTCGGTCTGGTCGGCCATAACGGCGCCGGCAAGTCGACGCTGATGAACGTGCTGGCCGGCACCCTCGCGCCAGGCGCGGGGCGTCTCGTCATCAACGGCGAAGAGCAGCGCGACTATTCGCCGACCCGCGCCAAGGCGCTTGGCGTGCGCTGCGTCTTCCAGGAGCTGTCGCTCTGCCCCAATCTGACGGTGGCGGAGAATGCGCGGGTCTTCCATGCTGCGCTGACTGGTCTCAATTGGCGCAAGAAGGCCGGCCGCCTGATCCTCGACAAGCTCGACGAAATCTTTCCTGGCCATGGCGTCAATCCGGGCGATCTCATTCAGGATCTATCCATCGGCCGGCGACAGATGATCGAGGTGGCGCGCGCCTTCACGGCGACCGACGAGCCGGTGCGCTTGGTCATTCTCGACGAGCCGACCTCCTCGCTCGACGCACATACGGCCGGCCAATTGCTGAGCTTCGTCCGCCGCGTCGTCGCCGAGGGCGTGAGCTGCGTGCTCATCTCGCATCTGCTCGGCGAGATTTTGGGCAATAGCGACCGCATCGTGGTCATGCGCGACGGCAAGGCCGTGGCGAGCGGGCAGGCCAAAGCGTTCGACCGCGAGAAATTGATGGCGGCGATGGGCGGGGCGGAAGAGCGTAAAAAGAAGGCCGCCGCCGCTTCGCTGGCCGCCGCGCGGCGCGGCGAGACGCCGGTCTGCGTGCGCGCCAGGCCGGCCGGACAGAAAAGCGAGGCGCAGGTCGTCGCCCGCCAAGGCGAGATCATCGGCCTGGCCGGACTTGCCGGCCACGGCCAGACCGATCTGCTGCTCGACATTTTCGCCGCCGCGAGCCGCAAACAGCCGGGCGTCGAAGTGACCGCGCCGGTCGCTCTGGTCGCCGGCGACCGCCAATCGGACGGCGTTTTTCCGCAATGGTCGATCCTCGAGAATATCGGCGTCCGCTCGCTCAGAAACCTGCGCGACGGCCTTTTGATCTCGCGGCGGCGCGAGGAGAAGCTCGCCGAGTTCTGGCGCGACAAGATCGGCATCCGCACGCCCGATCTTTCGAACAACATCCTCTCGCTGTCGGGCGGCAATCAGCAGAAGGCTTTGTTCGCCCGCGCGCTCGGCTCCGACGCGCGGATCATTCTCATGGATGATCCGATGCGCGGCGTCGACGTCGGCACCAAGCTCGAAGTCTATGACCTGATCCGCGAAGAGGCCCGCGCCGGCCGGACGTTTCTGTGGTACACGACCGAGACCGAAGAGCTGCAGAACTGCGATCACGTTTACATCTTTCGCAACGGCGCCATCGTCGCCGATCTCGCCCGCGATGCGCTGAGCGAGGAGAAGGTCATTGAATCGTCCTTCGAGGCCGGCTGAGATGACCGCCTCCGCCTTGGCGGCGCGCGCCGCGGCGCCTGACGTTCGGCGCTTCAAGATCAGGCGGATTTTGCGCGCGCTCCTGCCGGCCTTCTCGCTGGCGCTGGTGATCGCGGCGATCGCCTATCTCAATCCGCGCGCAATCAGCTATTTCGGCTTCAATCTGATGCTGAATCTGGCGATCCCGATCGCGCTCGCGACCATCGCTCAGATGTTCGTTATCGCCGGCAACGATCTTGATCTCTCGATCGGCTCATTCGTCGGCTTTGTCGGCTGCGTCGCCGCGACCTGGCTGCGCGATCAGCCGCTGATCGGCGGTCTGACGCTGGTCGGCTGCGTCCTCGCCTACGCCGCGCTGGGCGCGCTCGTTTATTTGCGGAACCTGCCCTCGATCGTGGTCACGCTCGGCATGAGCTTCGTCTGGCAAGGCCTGGCGATCCTGCTTCTGCCCAAGCCCGGCGGCCGCGCCCCGGATTGGCTGCTTTCTTTCATGAGCTTCAAACCGCCTCTCGTACCGTTTCCGATCGTCGCGGCGATCCTCATCGCTCTTGTCGCCCATATCGGGCTGATGCGCAGCTCCTATGGCGCGATTCTGCGCGGCTCGGGCGGCAACGCCGCCGCGATCAGCCGAGCCGGCTGGTCCTTGTTCAAGGCCAAGGTCGTCCTCTTCGGGCTGACGGGCTTCTTCGGCGTTCTGTCAGGCCTGGCGCTGATCGGCATCACGACTTCGGCCGACGCCAATATCGGCAACGGCTATACGCTGCTGTCGATCGCCGGCGTCATCCTGGGCGGCGGCGAATTCGTCGGCGGCCGCGTTTCGCCGATCGGCGCGGTGATCGGCGCGCTGACGCTGGCGATGGCCGCGTCGCCGCTACTGACTTTCATGCGCATCCCGCCGGATTGGCAGGTCGCCGCCAATGGCGCGATCCTGATCATCGTCCTCGCCGCCCGCGTCCTGATCAGCCAGCGAGGGGCCGAGCGATGAACGCCGCCCTCGCCAAACTCTTCGCCAAGCCCTGGCTATGGTCCTTCGTCGGCGCCTTCGTCGTCTGGTTGGCGGCGATTCTCTTCACCGGCGGCTATGGCGCGGGCGGCATGGTGACGGCGGCTCTGGCCCTCGCCGTGTTCACCGTCATTGTCGGCGTCGGCCAGATGTTCGTCATCACGCTCGGGCCGGGCAATGTCGATTTGTCGCTGCCGGCCAATATCGGCCTGGCCAGCGCGGTGGCGATGAAGGTGATGAACGGCGACGATTCGCTCATCGCGATCGGCCTGCTCGCCGCGCTTGGCTGCGGCCTCGCCATCGGAATCGCCAATTATCTTCTGATCTGGGCGCTGCGCATCCCGCCGATCATCGCCACTTTGTCGGCGAGCTTCATCATTCAATCGATCGATATTTCTTACGGCCGCGGCTTGCAGATCAAGCCGCCGCCCGGCTTCGCCGACTTCACCAACGCGCAGGTCTTCGGCGTCCCGATTCTCGCCATTCTGACCATCCTCTTCACCGCCGGGTCGGCGATCGCGTTGCAGCGTACGATTTACGGCCGATCGGTCCTCGCGATCGGCCAGAACATCCGCGCCGCGCGGCTCGCCGGCGTCAAGGTCGCCTGGACGCGGTTCGTCACTTACGCGTTGTGCGGAACGCTCGGCGGGCTCAACGGCGCGTTGCTTGCGGGTTATTTTCGCGGGGCCAATGTCGATATCGGCAACGAATATCTGCTGGCTTCGATCGCAGTCGTGGTGATCGGCGGCACATCGGTCGCCGGCGGCAAGGCCAATGTGCCCGGAATCTGGGGCGCCGCTCTATTTCTGGTTCTGTTGCTGACCATGCTCAACACGTTCGGCGTCAGCGCCGGCGTGCGGCTCGTGATGACCGGCCTCATCATCGTGCTCGTCATCACCGCCGCCGGCGGCGAGAAGGCGGCGCGCTGAGCGCCGGCAAAGTTCTACATCCGCTATGATGCTCGCATGATCAAAATCCGCGCCGCCGCGCGCTTCGTTCTCGGCGAGTTCGGGCCGCTCATCGCGTTCTGGCTGCTCGCCGCCACGCTCGGCGTGAAGCCGGCTATCGCGGGCTCGCTCGTCGTCATCGCGGCGGACGCGATCTGGCGGCGCGCCCGGGGCGCGTCGTTCACGCGCCTCTACCTCCTCTCGAGCGGCCTGACCCTCGTCTTCGGCGCGGTCGATTTGCTGTCCATCAAGCCGTTCATGCTGCAATACGAATCCGTCGTCACCAATATCGCCACCGCAATCGCCTTCGTCATCGGCGCTTTCGGCGAGAAATCGCTGATCCAGGAGGCGGCCGAGCAGCGCCAGGGCGCCTTCCCCGACACGGCGGAAGTCCGGCGTTTTTTTCAGCTCTTCACGTTGTTGTGGGCCGCCTATTTCTTCGTCAAAGCCGGCTTCTACTTATGGACCGCGACGACCATGCCGTTGACAGAAGCGATGGCGCTGCGTTCGCTGGTCGGCGGCGTCAGCCTCGGCGCGATGATCGCGCTGAGCGTCACGCAGGGCCGGCGGATGTTTTTTCTCTGTCGCCGACTCGGTCTGCTGCCGCCGCCCGAAACGGATAGCGGAAACAAGGACCGGCCTGGCGGCGAGACGGCCGTCGCCGCAAAGCCCGCGCAGGCGAGCGGCGGCTGAGCGCCCGTCGATCGAGACGAGGCTGGGAAGGCGTTCGCCGATTGAACACGACCATCCGCTCGGAGATCAGCATGGATGATGGCGGGGTCGCTTAGCTCCGCGGCGGCGGCCGACTCTCCAATCGGATCTGCGAGTTGACAGCGGCGCCCATATTGTTATATCAGATAACAATCTGAGCGAACGCCTGACATGACCGCCGCCCCACTCGCCAAAGCGCCAAAACCCGTATCGACGCGGATCGACGGCGAAATCGCGGTCGTGCGGCTCGACCGGCCGCAGAAGCGCAACGCCTTGAGCGACGAAGCGGTGCTCGCTCTGGAGGCCGCCTTCCGCAATCTGCCGCAAACCGTCAAGGCCGCAGTGCTGCACGGCGCCGGCGAGCATTTCTCGGCCGGACTCGACCTTTCCGAACTCGCCGACGCAGGCCTCAATGAAGCGATCGACCATTCGCGGATGTGGCATCGCGCCTTCGAGGCGATCGAATTCGGCCGCGTCCCCGTGGTCTCGGTACTCCACGGCGCGGTCGTCGGCGGCGGGCTGGAGCTCGCGGCGGCGACGCATATCCGCGTCGCCGAGAAATCCGCTTTTTACGCGCTGCCGGAGGGCCAGCGCGGCATTTTCGTCGGCGGCGGCGGCTCGGTCAGATTGCCGCGGCTGATCGGCGCGTCCCGGATGATGGAGATGATGCTGACCGGCCGCGTCTATCGCGCGGAGGAGGCCTATCCGTTGGGCTTCTCGCATTATGTCGTAACCGACGGCGAAGGCCTCGCAAAGGGTCTCGATCTCGCGCGCAAGATCGCCGGCAATGCGGGGCGCACCAATTTCGCTTTGATCCAAGCCTTGCCGCGCATCGCCGACGGCGACCGCGCCTCGGGCTATCTGATCGAGGCGCTGATGAGCGCGATCGCGCAAGACGACGAGGAGGCGAAAGCGCGCATGCGCGCGTTTTTGGAAAAACGCGCCGGGAAGGTCGCGCCGAAGGACTAGAGCGAGGGGAGCGCTGTTGAGCATCATTGGGAGCGCGGGCGTCAACCGCACACAGAGAATCCCTTGTGTCATTCCCGCGAAAGCGGGAATCCAGAGAACCGCGGAGCGCGAAAGTTAGCTCAGCCTGGATTCCCGCTTTCGCGGGAATGACATGTTGTGTCCAAATGGGAGGGAAGGGAGGTCATGGCGAACGTCGCGAGCGCGATCAGGCCCGGGCTCGATCCTAGGACCGCGCCTTTGCGGCCTTTCTCGATCGGCTCGAACAGAGCGCGGTTCGAGACGCGCAGCGACGGCGCCATTCTCGTTACGCCGGTCGAGAAGCTCGGCCCGTACCCCGAAAAACTCACGCAACGCCTCGCTTATTTCGCCCGCCTCGCGCCGGACCGCCTCTGGATGGCTGAGCGAGACGGCGCGGGCGACTGGCGCAAAGTCACATACGCCGAAGCCTACCGCGCCGCGCAAACGATCGGCGCCGCGCTGTTGCGGCGCGGTCTCTCCGCCGAACGGCCGGTCATGATTCTCTCCGGCAATGACCTCGAACATGCGCTGCTGGCGATCGCCTGCCTGCATGTCGGCGTCCCCTACGCGCCGATCTCGCCGGCCTATTCGACGATCGCGACGGACTTTTCCAAGCTCGCTTACATCGCCGGCAAGCTGACGCCTGGCCTCGTATTCGCCGCCGATGGCGCGGCGTACGCGCGGGCGCTCGGCGCCATAACGCCGCCGGATGCGGAAATCGTCGTGACGCGCAATCCGCCGCCCGGACGCCCTGCGACCTCCTTCGCCGATCTTCTCGCCGGCGCGCCGGGCGATGCGGCCGTCGCGCGAGCGCACGAAGCGGTGCGCGGCGCAGACGTCGCCAAGATTCTTTTCACCTCAGGCTCGACCGCCCAGCCCAAAGGCGTGATCAACTCGCAGCGCATGCTGACCGCCAATCAGGAGATGATCGCCAATTACTTTCGTTTCCTGAAAGAAGCGCCGCCGGTCCTGGTCGACTGGTTGCCCTGGAACCATACGTTCGGCGGCAATCACAATTTCGGCATCGTCATCTATAACGGCGGGTCGCTCTATCTCGACGACGGCCGGCCGACGCCGAGAGGGATCGAGGCGACGATCCGCAATTTGCGCGAGATCGCGACGACGGTCTATTTCAACGTGCCGAAAGGTTTTGAAGAACTGGCGCCCCGGCTGCGCGCCGACCGCGCCTTGCGCGAGACGTTCTTCTCTCGGCTGAACATGAACTTTTTCGCCGGCGCCGGCCTCGCCCAGCATGTTTGGGACGAACTCGACGCGGCTGCGGTCGAGACGCTTGGGGCTCGCGTGCCGATCATGACCGGGCTGGGCGCGACCGAGACTGGCCCTTTCGCCTTGGCTTGCGCGCCCGAGCATTCCAAATCCGGCCATCTCGGCCTGCCAGTTCCCGGCGTCGAACTGAAGCTGACGCCGGTCGAGGGCAAATGGGAGGCGCGCGTGCGCGGGCCGGCCGTGACCGAAGGCTATTGGCGCGATCCGGAAGCGACCGCAAAGGCTTTCGATGAGGAAGGTTGGTACCGAATGGGCGACGCGCTGAAATTTATCGACGAGGCTGACCGCTCGAAGGGATTCTTGTTCGACGGCCGCATCGCCGAGGACTTCAAGCTGTCGACCGGAACGTGGGTCAGCGTCGGGCCGTTACGCGCCAGAGCGATCGCGCATTTCGCGCCGCTTTTCCGCGACGTGGTGATCGCCGGCCTCAACCGCGACAACGTCGCCATTCTCGCCTTTCCCGACATCGACGGCTGCCGCGCCTTCTGCAGCGATTTGGCCGGCGCCGACGACGTCGCCGCGATCCTCGCCGATCCGCGCCTCATTGCCGAGATTCGCCGCCGCCTGGCCGCCTTCGCCGCGGAAGCGACCGGCTCGTCCAATCGCGTCGAGCGCCTGATGCTGCTCGAGGAGCCGCCGTCGCTTGACCATGGCGAGATCACCGACAAGGGCTCGATCAACCAGCGCGCGGTGCTCGCCCGCCGCGCCGCCTTGATCGAAGAACTCTATGCCGAGCCCTATTCTTCGCGCGTCATTTGCGCCAACGAGGACTGAGTTATGGCTTCTGCGCATCCCGGCGTTTTCTCGAGTTGGGAGGACGCCTATCTCGTCGGCGGCGCACGCACGCCCTTTACCGATCTCAACGGCCCGCTCGCGCCGATTTCGCCGATCGATCTGGGAATCAAGGCGGGCCGCGCTGCGCTGGAGAAAACCGGCGTTCCGCCGGCGGAGATCGGCGTGGTGATCGCCGGCTCGATGGCCCAGGCGAGCTTCGACGCCTATATGACGCCGCGCCATATCGGCCTCTATTGCGGCGCGCCGCAGCATGCGCCGGCTCATCTGGTGCAACGCATTTGCGGAACGGGAATCGAAGTTGTCGCGCAGGCCGGCGACGCGATCGCGCATAAAGGGGTAGACGTCGCGCTTTGCGTCGGCACGGAATCGATGAGCCGCAATCCGGTCGCGGCCTATACCCATCGCGGCGGCTTTCGCATGGGGCAAGTCGAGTTCAAGGACTTTCTCTGGGAGGCTTTGCTCGACACGTCCTGCGGCGTCACGATGGGCGGAACGGCGGAAAATCTCGCCGAGAAGTACCAGATCGTCCGGCCGGAAGTCGACGCTTATGCAGAGCGGTCCTTCGAACGGACTTTTCGCGCCCGCGCCGAGGGCTTTTTCGCGGAGGAGATCGCGGCTGTCGCTTCGGAAGTCTTCCATTGCGAAGGCCTCAAGGACCGCAGCATTCAACTTGACCGCAAGGTCGAGCGCGTCGCCGAAGACACGCATCCCCGGCCGACGAATCGCGAGACGCTCGCCAAAATTCGTCCAGCCTTCGGCGGCGTGCAGACAGGCGGCAATTCCTCGGGCGTGGTCGACGGCGCCGCCGGCGTGGTCGTGGCGAGCGGCGCCTATCTGAAAGCCAAGGGCAAGAAGCCGATCGCCAAGCTGATCGGCGCCGTCGCTGTCGGCTGCCCGCCCGAAATCATGGGCATCGGCCCGGCGCCGGCGATCCGGGCGCTGCTCGATCGAGTCGGGATGAAGCTCGACGCCATCGATCGGATCGAGATCAACGAGGCCTTCGGCGCTCAGGTCCTCGCCTGCATACGCGAACTGGGCCTCGACGAGGATAAGCTCAACGTCAATGGCGGCGCGATCGCGATCGGCCATCCGCTCGGCGCGACGGGCGTGCGGCTGGCGCTAACCTTGGCGCGCGAATTGCAACGCAAGCGCCTCCGTTACGGGATCGCCAGCGCCTGTATTGGCGGCGGGCAGGGCATTGCATTGCTGATCGAGAATGTCGCGGCCGGATGACAGGCCTCTGTAATCCCGTCATCGCGAGGAGCGAAGCGACGAAGCAATCCATTCATAGGGCGCAGCTTCACGAATGGATTGCTTCGCTTCGCTCGCAATGACGAAATGCTCGTGAAACGATGGATTCACCCGGCATGGCCGTTTCTTTCACCCGCAAGCTGATCGTCGAGTGGGGCCATTGCGATCCCGCCGGCATCGTCTTCAATCCGCGCTTCTTCGAATATTTCGATTGGTCGACATCGCTGCTGGTGCGCGAGGCCCTCGGCGTAGAAAAGGCGGAAATGCGCGCCGCCTATGGCGTCGCCGGCATTCCGCTGGTCGATACGCGCGCCACTTTCCATCGACCGGCGCGCTACGGCGACGTGATCGAGATCGCCTCGACCGTGACTGCGGTCGGACGATCGAGCTTCGAGATCGAGCACAAACTCTTCAACAAGGGCGAACTCGCCGTCGAAGCGCGTGAGAAGCGCGTCTGGGTCGTCGAAGAGGCCGATGGCCGGCTGAAGAGCCGGCCAATGCCGGAAGAGGTGGCTCTCAAGCTAAGGGGATGAGCGTCAGCGTGGATGCACGTAGCTATGACGCCAGTTCGCGACGCTGAACCCTTGCGCGCGCAAGTCCCGCATATCGTCCGGCGAGATCGCCCGCGGCGAGAAACGCTGCAGCGAGGCGCCGGCGATGATCGCCGCCTGGGGCGAAAAATAATAGACGCGGCCGCCGTCCTCGTCCCGCCGCCAATAGATCACAGCGCCGTCGGCGCGTCCCTCCCGTTCGAGATGCAAGCTGTACTCTTGTTGCAGACGCCGCTCGTCCGGCTGTCCGACTTGTTCCGCGTCGATCTTGATCGTGGTCCAATGCTCCGCTCGGTGTCGCATCGTCGCCTCCCGCCCGTGAAATGGGCCTCAATTTCGCCGCCCCCCTCCCGGACGGCCGTCCCATGTAAGCAACGAATTGCGGCGACAATAGCCGACCCGGCGCGGTCCGGCTCGCGTCACGGCGCGGCGGAGAGCGGCTGCAAAGGTCGAGCGATTTTGCCGTTGTCGTAATATTTGGCGAACAGCCTGATCCCGAACTCCTCGTTGCCGTTGGGATGGACCAGGATGATCGAGCCCGGCCCCGGCTGCTGCCCCTTGGCCAGCCACGAATCGGCGCCGATGGTGATCAGATGATGGCGGCGCACGGTCTGCATCAACGGCGACGACGAGATCAGGCCCGGAAAGCGGAAGAAAACCGAGGGCGTTCCGCCATTGGCGATGAGCAGGCGCTCCGTCTCGAGGATTTCGAAATCCGGGTCGAGGCCTTTGGCGAGCATGAAGGTCTCGTCGTCTGGCCGTCCTCTCGCATAGGGATGATGATAGGTATGGTTTGCCCAGACGATGTCGAGCGCGCCGGCGGCGGCCTGCGCCCGCAGCCACTGGAAATCGTCGGCGTGGCGCTTCAGCCAGAGACCTGAAACGCCGAGCGCCACCGGCGTCGCCGGCCCGTTCGTCTCCAGCTTCTCGAAGAACGCCCGATCGAGCGGCCGCCGGCTCGGGCAAAGATCGCCGGTGACGAAATCGCCGGGCCCGGCGCCATGGGTGAGACCTGCATCCTGCAGAAAAGTGCGATGGACAAGGCCCGGCGCCTCGGCCGAGCGTTCGATCGCGGCGACGTAGCGCGTCGCTTTCAACGCCTCTTCGTCGGTCGGCGCGCAAGTCCAGCAATTGGCGCTTTCGAGGCTGGCGGTCAACCGCTCTGGGTCGACGAGGAGCAGCCAGGACGCGCCGGCGATGGCCATCTGGCGGATGGCGACGCGCTCATCCTCGCCTTTATGGCAGGCGAGAAAAGTCGAGCGATAATCGGCGACGATTTCGGCGGGCGCGAGGCCTGCGATTGGCGGCGGCTTGTACAAGCAAGCGTCGGCGGCCATGGAGGCGGAAACCGCGCCGAACGTGCAGAGAAGCGCGACGGTGAGACGCACGACGCTGACGAAGGGACAAAGAATTTGTTTCTCCAGTTTTCACTGTCATTGCCGCGAAAGCGGGAATCCAGAGAACCTCCGCGCGTGAAAGTTCGCGCGGCGCTGGATTCCCGCTTTCGCGGGAATGACACGGAGTGCGCTACCGCGCCTGCGCGTGATATTCGCGGTTGGGCCGCATGTCGACGGCGGAGGCCATGCGGTTCGACATATTGAAGAAGCTCGCGACCGCTGCAATGTCCCAAATGTCGCGGTCGGAAAAGCCTGCGTCGCGCAAGGCTTGGCGGTCGGCCTCTTCGATTTCGTGGCTGGCGCGGGTCAGTTTCGAGGCGAAGCGCAGCATCGCGCGATGACGCGGGCTGAGATCGGCGGCGCGCCAATTCATCGCCATCAATTCGCCGAGCTCGGGATCGCCCGAAAGCTGGCGGACCGCCGCGCCGTGCGCGGTAAGGCAATAAAAGCAATGGTTCTCGGACGAAACCGCCACCGCGATCATCTCCCGCTCGAGCTTGGAGAGCCCGGAAGGCGCGAGCATCAGATCATTGTAGAAGGCGGCGAACGCCTCGAGCTTGGCCATATCGTGCGCATAGGCGACCAGCACATTCGGCACAAAGCCGAGCTTGTCGCGGCACTTGTCGAAATAAGCCGCCATGGCCGGCGTGAACTCGGCCGGCGTCAGATCGAGCGCGGTGACGCGCTCAGCTTGGTTCGGCTTTTTCTCCGGGCGTGCTTTCGCCATGTCGTGCGCCTCGCGTGGTCAGAGGCGCGCATCATACCTTTCGAAGGCTCAGCAGGAGAGGGGATTTTACGCCGCCAGCGCGAACCGCACCGCGACGCCCGTCGCGACGACGCGCTTCAAAGCCACGCCGTCGATATCGGCGCCGGTCACGCCGTCCATTTGGAAATCGACCGCGACGATCGCGTCAGCGCCGCAATCTTCAGCCTCGCGGATCAGGGCGTTCAGCGCCGTCCGCCGGTCGGCTTCGCTCCCCGCCGCGTCGGCGGCGCGCCAGGCGCCGACCGCCTTGATGCGGCCGATCGCGTAGGTCTGTCGGCCGTCCTCCAATTCCTGGCTTTGGCTTATTTGCATGGCCCTGACTTCGTTCGTCTGTCCCGTTCCGGCGAGAATACGCGCGGCTCTTTACGCGAAGTTTAACGATCCGAATTCTCGCCGGCCGCGCTCCGAGCTTTCGGAGGACATGGTGAATGCGCGGAGCGGGGCGGGGCCCACGCGGGCTGGTCCGTCCCGACCTGCTTGAAAGTTACGGGATGGATTTTAGCGGCTGCCGAGAAAGCAAAAGGCGGCGCTGGACGGCGCCGCCTTCAAGGTTCAGCGCGGCTTTCGGTCAAGCCGACTGGCTTGCGGCTTCCGCAGCCTGCTGCTTCTCGAGATCGGCGCCGGTCTGCTGGTCGACGACGCGCATCGACAGGCGGATCTTGCCGCGATCGTCGAAGCCCAGCAGCTTGACCTTGACCTTGTCGCCTTCCTTGACGACGTCGGTCGTCTTGGCGACGCGGCCCTTGGCGAGCTGCGAAATGTGGACGAGGCCGTCGCGCGAGCCGAAGAAATTGACGAAAGCGCCGAAATCGACGGTCTTGACGACGGTGCCGTCATAGATCTGGCCGACTTCCGGTTCGGAGGCGATCGATTTGATCCAATTGACCGCCGCCTTGATCTTGGCGCCGTCGCTCGAGGCGATCTTCACCGTGCCGTCGTCTTCGATATTGATCTTGGCGCCGGTTTTCTCGACGATTTCGCGGATCACCTTGCCGCCCGAGCCGATCACTTCGCGGATCTTGTCGGTCGGGATTTTCATCGTCTCGATGCGCGGCGCGAATTCGCCGAGTTCGGCGCGCGCGCCGCTGAGCGCTTTGGCCATTTCGGCGAGAATATGCAGTCGTCCTTCCTTGGCCTGAGCCAAGGCGACCCTCATGATCTCCTCGGTAATGCCGGCGATCTTGATGTCCATCTGCAGCGACGTGACGCCCTCGGTCGTGCCTGCGACCTTGAAGTCCATGTCGCCGAGATGGTCCTCGTCGCCGAGAATGTCGGAGAGCACGGCGAAGCGGCTATCTTCGAGGATCAGGCCCATGGCGATGCCGGCGGTCGGCCGCTTGATCGGCACGCCGGCGTCCATCAGCGCGAGCGACGAGCCGCAGACCGTCGCCATCGAGGACGAGCCGTTCGATTCGGTGATCTCGGAGACGACGCGGATCGTGTAGGGGAATTCGGCCGCGGTCGGCAGCATCGGGTGGATGGCGCGCCAAGCAAGCTTGCCATGGCCGATCTCGCGCCGGCCCGGCGAGCCCATTCGGCCGGTCTCGCCGACTGAATAAGGCGGGAAATTGTAGTGGAGGAGGAAGCGCTCCTTATACGTGCCTTCGAGCGCGTCCACATATTGCTCGTCTTCGCCGGTGCCGAGCGTGGCGACGACCAAAGCTTGGGTCTCGCCGCGCGTGAACAAGGCCGAGCCATGCGTGCGCGGCAGCACGCCGACCTGCGCCAGGATCGGCCGGACCGTGGTCAGATCGCGGCCGTCGATGCGGCGTTTATCGTCGAGGATGTTCCAGCGCACGACTTTGGCCTGCGCCTCGTGGAAAGCCTCGGCGACTTCCTCCTTGGTGAATTTCGCTTCGCCCTCGTCGGGGGCGAGGGCCGCAATCACCTTTTCCTTGACTGCGTCGACGGCGGCGTAGCGCTCCTGCTTGGCGGTGATCGCATAAGCGGCGCGGAGCTCGGTTTCGGCAATATCGAGCACCGCCTTGAGCGCCGCGGCCTTGTCCGGGACGACCAGCTCGCGCGGCTCCTTGGCCGCCCTTTCGGCGAGGCGGATGATCGCCTCGATCACCGGCTGGAAGGCGCGATGGCCGTCCATGACCGCCTGAAGCATCACGTCTTCGGGCAGCTCCTTGGCCTCCGATTCGACCATCAGCACCGCGTCGGCCGTGCCGGCGACGACGAGGTCGAGAGCGGAATCCTTCATCTCGTCGATGGTCGGATTGACCTTGAGCTGGCCGCCGATCTGCCCGACCCGCGCCGCGCCGATCGGGCCCATGAAGGGGATGCCGGAAAGGGTCAGCGCCGCCGAGGCGGCGACCATCGCCAGCACGTCCGGATCATTCTCGAGGTCATGGCTCAGCACGGTGACAATGACCTGCGTGTCGCAGCGGAAGCCGTCGGGAAAGAGCGGCCGGATTGGCCGGTCGATCAGGCGCGACGTCAATGTCTCGCGATCCGAGGGGCGGCCTTCGCGCTTCAAATAGCCGCCGGGAATGCGGCCCGCGGCGAAGGCCTTCTCTTGGTAGTTCACGGTGAGGGGGAAGAAGTCGACGCCCGGCTTGGGCGCCTTGGCGGCGACCACGGTCGCGAGCACGCTGGTCTCGCCCCAGCTGGCGAACACGGCCCCGTCCGCCTGGCGGGCCATGCGCCCGGTCTCGAGGATGAGTTTGCGGCCGCACCAATTCAGTTCTTCACGTTGAATATCGAACATGGTTCATCGTCTTTCGGTCAAACGCGAAAGCAAAACGGCCATGTGCAAGACGGCGAGAGGCTGCTCGTCAAACCGCTTCGAGCGGTTCAAGTCGCCAGCCCCTGGCGATCCTGCCATGGCGCGTCGCTTTCTCGGTCTTATGTTTCAAGGATGGCGGCCCCATGCCGCCGTCCCCTTTCGTCTCTTTACAAATCGTCCGGCGGCGCGCCGCTGGATCGAATCAACGACGGATGCCGAGACGCTCGATGAGCGCCCTGTAGCGGCTTTCGTCCTGCCTCTTGACATAGTCAAGGAGCGTGCGTCGCTGCGAGACCATTTTGAGCAGGCCCCGGCGCGAATGCGTATCCTTCACATGCGTTTTGAAATGTTCGGTCAGATTGGCGATCCTTTCGGTCAAGATCGCGATCTGAACCTCCGGCGACCCGGTGTCGCCGGCCTTCAAGGCATATTCCTTAACGAGCGCTTGTTTGCGCTCGGCGCTGATCGACATCGGGCTTCCTTTCCATTTCCGAGACGGCGCCAGCTCTTTTCAGGGGGTCGGCGCCTTCGGCTTAGGCGCGCAAGCGCCCGCCGGGCTTGTGGCCGCGCCGGGATGTCGTCCAGGACGGTCACGCAAGAATGAGGCGAAACCGCCTCTAGCCGCGGCTCTTAACAGGAAAGGGCCGGGAGCGCCAGCCTCTTTCGCCGCCGGCGCGGCGCGCCGCCTGACGTTTGCGCCCTGCCTGGCCCGGGTATAAGCCGTAGCCGGGCCGTCGCGGCCCTCAGCCGAAATCTGATGAGACGAGAGGAAACCTGATGACGCGGCTCGATGAGAAGCTGGCTCGCATTCATGACGGCAAATACCGCCGCGCCGATTTCATCATCGCCGACGCCAAGGACCCGGATATGGGGCCGAGCATCGCCGCCGCCGGTCCGGCCCGGCAAAAGGACGGCTCGTCCTTCCGCACCCGCACGCGCCAAGAATTCCTCGATCAGATTCAGGCGGTCGTCGAGCAGGACGTCGTCGACATCATGCTGACCTCGGCCGGAAATCTCGAAAGGCTGGTCCGCCGCGGCGTCTTCAAGGGCAGCCGGGTCAAGCCGGCGATCCGCGCCAACGACACGACCGACATTTGGCGGGTGCGCGGCGGAATTTACGCACAGAAGCCGTCGCGGCCGTTCCGCTCGGCCAATCTGTCGCGGGTCATGTGGGGCGCCCCGACGCCGGAAATCGGCGCGCCGGTAATCGGAACGAATCTCGGCCTCTATTCGATCACCTTCAACAACGATATCGACGCCGATGTCGCGACGCTGGAGGCTTTCGCCGATTTTCGCGCCGAGGCCGCCGCGCTCGGCTTTCGTTATTTCCTTGAAGTGTTCAATCCGAACATTCCGACCGGGATCTCGCCGGACGCGCTGCCGCACTACGTCAACGATTGCATCCAGCGTTGCCTTGCCGGCCTCACCCTGGCCGAGCGGCCCCTTTTCCTGAAAGTGGTCTATAACGGCCCCAAGGCGCTGGAGGAGATGGCCTCCTATGATCCGAGCCTGATCGTCGGCGTGCTCGGCGGCGGCGCCGGCACGACGCGCGATTGTTTCGAACTGATCGCTCAGGCCGAGCGCTACGGCGCCCGCGTCGCTCTATTCGGCCGCAAGATCAACCTCGCCGAATCGCCGCTCGCCATGATCACGCATATGCGCGCCGTGGCCGACGGCGCGCTCACCCCGAGCGAAGCTGTCGCCTCCTATCACGACGCGCTGCAGAAAGACGGGATCCGGCCGGACCGCGATCTCGACGCTGACAACCTCGTCACCGAAGCCGTCTTGAAGATGGGCTGAAGCCGTGACGCGGCGGGGCTTCGTCACGGCGGGCACGTGGTGCGTCGACAACAACAAGCTGATCGCCGCCTGGCCGCAAGAAGATACCGCGAGCGAAGTTCTGGCGATCGACCGCCAAGGCGGCGGCTCGGCCTGCAATCTGGCGATCGATCTCAAGCGGCTCGATCGGGACATGCCGGTCGAGACGATCGGCCTGGTCGGCGACGACGAGAACGGCCGCTTTCTCGCCGACCAATGCGACGCGCATGGAATCGAGCGCAGCCGGATGCGCGTCGTGCCGGGCGAAGCGACCTTCTCCGTCGACGCCTTCACGATCGCCGGCAGCGGCCGGCGGACGCATCTCTTCTATCCGGGCGTCGCCAAGCTGATGAGTCCGGACGACTTCGATTTCGGGCAGACCCAGGCGCGCATTCTCCATCTCGGCTTGCCTGGCGCGCATCAGACCATGGACGCGCCCTGGCGCGAGGAGGCGAACGGCTGGGTCGCCGTCTTGAAGGCGGCGCGGGCAGGCGGGCTCGAGACCAATCTCGAATTGATGACGATCGCGCCCGAGCGCCTGGCGGCGCTGACCCGGCCCTGCCTGCCGCATCTCGACTATCTGATCGTCAATGATTTCGAGATCGGCGCGGCGGCGGGGATCGCGACGCGAATCGACGGACGGACCGACTTGGGCGCAGTCCGCCGCGCGATCCAAGCCGCGCTTGGCTCGGGGCCGATGCGCGTCGTCGCCGCTCATTTCCCGGAAGGCGCAATCGCCGGCGCGCGCGACGGCGGCTTGGTCGCAATCGGCTCGGCGGCGCTGCCGGAAGCCGAGATCGTCGGCGCCAATGGCGCAGGCGACGCATTCGCGGCGGGGCTGCTCTACGGGCTGCACGAGGGCTGGGATTTGCGACGCGCATTGGCCCTGGCGCATTGCGCGGCGGCGGCGTCGATGCGGAAGATTTCGACGACGGCTGGGGTGGCGAGCTGGCGCGAGTGCCTGGCGCTCGGCGAGCGCTGGGGATTCCGCGCCGCGCCGGGATAGCGCGCCGGCTCCGAAGCCGGCCGGCGGCGGCTCTGCTAAAACGCCGTACGCTGGTTGATCGCGGCGGCCAGCGTGCCCTCGTCGAGATAGTCTAATTCGCCGCCGACCGGCACGCCATGGGCGAGGCGGGTCACCTTGACGTTCTGCGCGGCGAGCAGGTCGATGACATAGTGCGCCGTCGTCTGGCCGTCGACCGTGGCGTTGACGGCGAGGATCACCTCTTTGACGCCGCCTTCGCCGACGCGCGCCGCGAGGCTCGACAGGTTCAAATCCTCAGGTCCGACCCCGTCGAGCGGCGACAGCACGCCGCCGAGCACATGGTATTTCGCTCGTACGACGCCCGCTCGCTCCAAGGCCCAAAGATCCGCGACGGTCTCGACCACGACCAGAGTCGAAGGATCGCGCCGCGGATCGGCGCAGATCGTGCAGGGATCGCGCGTGTCGACATTGCCGCAAACGCCGCAAGTCGTGACGCGCTCATGCGCGACGCTCATCGCCTCGGCGAGCGGCGCGAGCAGGGCCTCCTTCTTGCGGATGAGATGCAAGGCGGCGCGGCGCGCCGAGCGCGGCCCGAGGCCGGGCAGCCGCGCCAGCAATTGGATGAGCCGCTCGATCTCCGGCCCGGCGACGGTCTCGGCCATGTCTATCCGACGACGCGTTTTGTCCAGGAAGAGAAAAACGCGATCATTAGAACGGCAGCTTCAGCCCGGGCGGCAGCGGCATGCCGGCGGTCATCGCCTTCATCTTTTCCTCGAGCACCCGCTCGGCCTTGGCGCGGGCGTCGCCATGGGCGGCGACGATCAGGTCCTCGACGATCTCTTTCTCTTCCGGCTTCAACAGCGACGGATCGAGGACGACGCCTTTCATCGCGCCCTTCGCGGTCAGGATCACGCGCACCATGCCGCCGCCGGCCTGACCTTCGACCTCGACATGATCGAGTTCGGCCTGCGCCTCTTGCAGCTTGGCCTGCATGGCCTGAGCCTGCTTCATCAGCTCCATGATGTTGGGCATGACGGACCTCCGAAACCGTTAGAAATCGTCCTCGCCGATCGAAGCGTCGCCATAGGCGACGTCTTCGTCGACCATCGGCGCGGCGGGCGGCGGCGCTTCGCCTGGCGCCTCGGGCCGGCGCACGTCGACGATTTCGGCGCCGGGAAAGCGCTGCAGCACCTTCTGCACCAGCGGGTGGGCGGCGACGCCGCTGAGACGCTCCTTCTCTTTGGCCTCGGCGACCTCGCGCAGGGTCGGCGCATCGGCCCCGGCGACGAGGGCGACCATCCAGCGCTCGCCGGTCCATTCCTGCAATCGGCGGGCGAGCGCTTGAGCGATTTGCGGCGACGCGCCTTCGATCAACGAAAAAGCGATGCTGCCGTGCTCGAAACGCGCCAGGCGCACGTCCCGCTCCAAAGCAGCCTGCAATTGAATGTCGCGTTTGGCGCGCGCCAGCGCGACCACGTCCTCGAAACGCGCCAGTCTCGGTCCCGCCGGCGCGGGCGCCGGCGACGCCGCGGCCAGCCGCGGCTCGGCGCGCAGGGCTGCGCTCGAGCCGCCGGAAGGGCTGCGCGGAGGCGCGACCGGCGCCAGCGCCGCAGGCCTGTCGCCGCCCTCGGCGAGTTTGCGCAGCGCCTCTTCCGGCGAAGGCAAATCGGCGGCGTAGGCCAAACGGATCAGGACCATCTCGGCGGAGGCCAAAGGCCGCGGCGAATCCTTGATCTCCTGCAGGCCTTTCAGGAGGATTTGCCAAGCGCGCGTCAACGGCCCCATGGCGAGCGCTTGCGCCATTTCCAAGCCCCGCTTGCGCTCCTCCTCGCTGATCGCCGGATCGCCGATTCCGCCGGAAATCTTCAGCCGCGTGACGAAATGCGTGAACTCGGCGAGGTCGAGCAGGCTCTGGGCGGGATCGGCGCCCGCTTGGTACAGCGCCTGCATCGCCGCCATGGCGGAGGCGACGTCGCCGCGCATGGTCTTTTCGAAAAGGTCGATGATCGCGCCGCGATCGGCGAGGCCGAGCATGGCGCGCACGCCCTCGGCCTTCACTTCGCCGGCGCCGTCATGGGCGATCGCCTGATCGAGCAGGGACAGCGCGTCGCGCACCGAGCCTTCCGCGAGCCGGGCGATCAGCGCCAAGGCCTCCGGTTCGGCGTCAACGCCCTCGGCGGCGCAGATTTTTTCGAGATGGCGGGTCAGCGCGCCGGTCTCGATGCGCTTCAGATCGAAGCGCAGGCAGCGCGAACGCACCGTGATCGGCACTTTCTCGATCTCGGTCGTCGCGAAGACGAACTTGACGTGCTCCGGCGGCTCTTCGAGCGTCTTCAAGAGGCCGTTGAACGCCGCCTTCGACAGCATGTGCACTTCGTCGATGATGTAGACTTTTGTCCGCGCCGAGACCGGGCGATAGCGCGCGTTCTCGATGATCTCGCGAATGTCGTCGATGCCGGTGTGCGAGGCCGCATCCATTTCGATCACGTCGACATGGCGCGATTCGATGATCGCCTGGCAATGGACGCCGAGTTCCGGCAGATCGACGCTCGGCCGATCGATCTTGCCGGGCAGCGAGTAATTGAAGGCGCGGGCGAGGATGCGGGCGGTCGTCGTCTTGCCGACGCCGCGCACGCCGGTGAGGATATAGGCCTGGTGGATGCGGCCCGAGGCGAAGGAATTGGCGATGGTGCGCACCATCGGCTCCTGGCCGATCAGGTCCTCGAAGCGGATCGGGCGATATTTGCGGGCGAGCACCCGGTAGGCGGTCGCGCCATTTGGCCCCGGCGAGGCGGGCGCCAAATCGAAACCGAGCGACGGCTGGGGCGCGCCCTCATCCGGGGGCGAAAGGTCGTTCATCGGCGGATAATTGACGTTTAAAGCCGATGCGCGTCGCGCCGGCGTAAAGCGGGAGGCTGGACAAGAACCCGCCCTGGCTCGTTAGGGCTGCTTCCTTCCGGACCTGACCCGGTTGGCGAGTGGTGCGTCCCCCGCCAACCTCCCGGCCCCTATGTGGACCATGGGCGCGACGGACGCAAGGGCCCGTCCTACGCCACGCGGAGCGTCGGAGGCGCGCCGACCTCGCGAGGCGGCTTGACGACAATTTCCACATCCTGCCCAAGGGCGACCAGAAAGCGCAGGAGGCGGTCGACCGAGAATTGCCGAAAGTCGCCACGTAGCATTTTTGAAATATCCGGTTGTTTCACGCCCAGGAGATCGGCGGCCTCGACCTGCTTGAGGCCGCGCTGCTTGATGAGGGCGTCGATCTTATAGACAAGGCTGGCCTTGACGAGATGCTCTTCCGCGTTCGGCAGGCCAAGATCGGCGAAAACGTTATCGCCGCCCGTTTCAGCGGTTTTGCTCAATATCTTTCTCCTTCGATATGCGCTCGGCTTCGCACAATCGCCGCTCGATTAGCTCCATTTCCACCCTGGGGGTTTCGCGTCCCGTCTTCGATTTCTTCTGAAAAGCGTGCAAGACGTAGACGGCGTCCGCAAAACGCACCGTGTAGACTGCGCGAAACGTGTCGCCACGATGGTCGGTCACAACCTCGACCACACCGGCGTTGCCAAAACCTTTGAGCGGTTTCGCGTCAACGTGCTTTCCGCCCTGCTGAGCGACATAGAGAGCAAAGCCCATTCGATCTTTTACAGGGTCGGGAAACGCCCGAAGATCCCGTCGGCTTGAGCCAATCCAAATTACCGGCTTGAGCGTCGACTGGGGCGCCATTCAAATCGATAATATAGCAATATCACTATATAGTCAAATTTTTTTTGCGGTCCACTCGCGCCTACGGCCGGTCCGCGGTTTCGTCATAGGCGTTGATGATCGACAGCTACGCTTCGTAGCCAATCGCTTCGGCGCACGGGCGCCTAAGTGCGCCAACAGAAACCAGGCCTCTACCCAGCCCCGAAGAGTTTGCGAAAATCGCAGCCGAGTGAGCCTACCCGCCCGTCACATTCATATGCCGCGCCAATGCGGGCTGGCGCGTGCGACGGTCGATGACGAAATCGTGGCCTTTCGGCTTGCGGGCGATGGCGGCGCGGATCGTCTCGATGAGCAGATCGTCGGCCTCCGAGCGGCGGAGTGGGGCGCGCAAGTCGGCCGCGTCCTCCTGGCCGAGGCACATATAGAGCGTGCCCGTGCAGGTGACGCGCACCCGGTTGCAGCCCTCGCAGAAATTATGGGTCAGCGGGGTGATGAAGCCGAGGCGGCCGCCGGTCTCGGCGACATCGTAATAGCGCGCCGGGCCGCCGCTCGCATAAGACGACGGGGTCAGCGTGAAGATTTCGGCGAGCAAAGCGCGCAATTGCGACAGCGGCAGATATTGGTCGAGCCGCGCCCCGTCGATTTCGCCGAGCGGCATCACCTCGATGAAGGTCATGTCCATGCCGCGGCCATGCGCCCACCGGGTGAGCGCGGCCGCCTCGTCCTGGTTGACGTCCTTCAAGGCCACCGCGTTGAGCTTGACCTTCAGCCCCGCTTCTTGCGCGGCGTCGATCCCGGCGAGCACCTTGCTCAAGTCGCCCCAGCGGGTGATGGCGCGGAATTTCTGCGCATCGAGCGTATCGAGCGAGACGTTGACGCGCCGCACCCCGCAATCGGCGAGTTCGGCGGCGTAGCGGGCGAGTTGCGAGCCATTGGTGGTCAGGGTCAACTCGCTCAGCGCGCCCGAGGTCAGATGGCGCGATAAGGCGCGGAACAGCCGCATGATATCGCGCCGGACCAAAGGCTCGCCGCCGGTGATCCGCAGCTTGCGCGTCCCGAGCGCGACGAAAGCCGAGCACAGCCGGTCCAGCTCTTCGAGCGAGAGAATGTCGCGCTTCGGCAGGAAATTCATGTCTTCCGACATGCAATAGACGCAGCGAAAATCGCAGCGGTCGGTGACCGAGACGCGCAAATAGGTGATCGCCCGGCCGAACGGATCGACGAGCGGCTGCGGCGCGAGGATGGGCGAATGAGCGTTCACGAGCGTCAATCTAGGCCGCGGTCGGCCCAAAATAAAGGCGCCGCCCGGCGGGCGGCGCTTTGTCAACGCTGAACGCGGCGGAAGGTTCAGCGCAGCACGACGACCGGCGCGCCGACCTTCACGCGGCTATAGAGGTCGATCACGTCGTCATTGGTCATCCGGATGCAGCCGGAGGAGACCGCCTGGCCGATCGTGTCGGGCTCGTTCGAGCCGTGGATGCGGTAGAGCGTGCCGGCGATATACATGGCGCGCGCGCCGAGCGGATTGTCGATGCCGCCCTCCATATGGCGGGGAAGGTCCGGCCGGCGCTTGAGCATTTGCGGCGGCGGCGTCCAATCCGGCCATTCGCGCTTGTTGGCGATATGGCTCGCGCCCGCCCAGGTGAAGCCCGGGCGCCCGACGCCGACGCCGTATTTGAGCGCCTCGTGGCCGGGCAGTACGTAATAAAGCCGACGCTCGCTGGTGCTGATGACGATCGTGCCGGGCTTGTACGGTCCGTCATATTCGACCGTCTCGCGCGGAATCGGCGAGACGAGCGGCCTGTCTCCCCCCGAACTCGCCTGACCCGGAGGATAGAGGAAAATGCTGATGTCCTGCGCCGCCTCGGCGGCGGAGGCTGCCAGAACGCCGGCGAGGACGCCTGCAACAAGCATGGATAATCGACGCATGGAGGGAACCCCTTAAGATCGATAGACGCAATCGCCGGCGATTAGCCTTCAAACGACTTTAGCGGCAAAAAGTTTCGAAAAAGTCGCTTCGAGACTCTTGCGACTCGCCGTCTCAAACCCAGCGCGATTAAGAAGACGCAAGGCTTGGCTTTGCAATGGTTAAGCCGGTCTCCCCGCTCGCATGAGGGCGTTTACGGTCTGCAAGTGGCGCCGGCGCCACAGTGCGGCGGGGCCGGCGCAGTCTGAAGGGACGCCGACCGGCCGGAGGACGCCTCGCCGCCCCATCGCGCTGCGCTCGACGAGCGTTCGCGAGCGTGCGCTGGCCGAGATACATCGCCGTGCCTGCCGACCGGCTCGCTCAGCAGATCGGCTCGCGGTGAGGCGAATCTCACCGACGGCGGGCCGAGCGAAGCCTATGTCTCCATACCGTAATCGCCAGACGGGGCCGGGGACGGTCATGGGAGTTAGGACCATGTCGGACTGGCAGATTCAAAGCGCCACGATCGCCGCTCTTCTCGCTCGCCTGCACGCGCTTGCTATTTCGAACGCTCCGGAAGATCGCGCCGAAGCTCGGCGCATCGAGCGCGAAATCGCGATCCGCCTTGAATGCGGCGATGTCTAGCTTGCCGGCGGGCTTTCTGCGATCCTGGCGACGAGCGGCTCAGACGAAGTCGGCCGAGTCGAGCCGAGCAGATCAAGCTATGCAGATCCAGAAAGGCCTGTTCCGGAGGCGCGATGAGATACGCAGTTTTCGACGAAGCGACGGGCAGCCGGACGGCGGTCAATCCGTCGCAGGTCATCACCGTCGTGAAGGTCGATGAGCGCCAAACCGAGATTGTGCTGACGAACGGCGCCATCGTTCGCGTGGCGCTCTCGTTCGAGACGGTCCTCAAACAGCTCTCAGAGGCGGGATGAAGGGATTTTGCCTGGTGGGCGCGACAGGGATTGAACCTGTGACCCCTCCCGTGTGAAGGGAGTGCTCTCCCGCTGAGCTACGCGCCCGAACCCTGATAATGGACGGTTTAAGGCGGCGCTCGCCGGCAAGTCAAGGCGGCGGGAGCGCGCCGAGCATCGCCGGGGCGGCTGACCGCAAAGCCGCGACAGCGTCCCACAATTCGTCGAAATGCGAGATGACGCGGTCAGGACCGAAATTTTCGATCGGCAGGTCGGTATAGCCGAAATTGACGGCCACGACCGGCGCCCGGGCGGCGCGCGCCGTCTCGATGTCTGTCGCCGAATCCCCGATCATGATCGCTTGTGCGGGGTCGCCGCCGGCTTCGGCGATCGTATAGTCGAAAATTCGCCGGTCGGGCTTGGCGACCTTGAACGTGTCCTGTCCGCAGATCGCCCGAAAACGATCCTTGACGCCGAGCGCGGCGAGCAAAAGGCGCGACGAGCGCTCGAGCTTGTTGGTGCAGACCGCGAGGGCGTAGCCCGCCGCCGCGAAGCGATCGAGCGACGCCTCGACGCCGGGGAAGAGCCGGGTTTCGTCAGCGATGCGGTCTTCATAGCGAGCGATGAACCGAGCGTAGAGGCGTTCGAGCTTGTCGGGCGGCAGATGGCGCCCCTCCGCGCCGAAGCCCCGCTGGATCAGCGCCTTCGCGCCGGCGCCGATCAACTTGCGGGCGTTGGCGAGCGGGACCGGCGCCAGGCCTTCCTCGACCAGAACGACGTTGAGCGTGCCGATGAGATCGCCGGCCGTGTCAGCCAGCGTGCCGTCGAGGTCGAAAACGAGAATCGGTGGCTTGCCCATGCCAACGAGGCATAAGCGCCGCGGCGACGGCCGGCAAGCCATGGGTTCCCGCCGCCGCCCCAGGTACGCTCCCGTCCATAGGCGATTCCTCCCGCGAAGCGCCTGGTCCGACCGAATTATCCGCGCCTCGCCATCAGGCTCGACAGATGGGCGCCGCGGGCGCGGAGAAAGCGCCGCAGGCGCTCTTCATAGTCGCCGTCGACAGCGCCGCGGACGGACGGGCGCGCTTTGAGCGCCCGCCGCCACGCGGCGACTTTATTCAACCCGGCGAGCATTCCGAAGTCGCCGATTTGATCGAAGACATCCAGGTATCTGAAGACGGGCCCGAAGGCGGCGTCGACCAGGGAGAAGGCGGCGCCGACAAAATATGGGCCTTCGCCGAGCCGGCTTTCGATCTGCTGGAATTTGCCGGTCAAGGCCCTTGTCTTGGACGCGAAGGCGGTTTCATCGGGCGCGCTGTAGAAGCCGGCGATGTCGTTCAGGACGGCCGAGCCGAACTCGATCCAAGATCTGTGCTCGGCGCGTCGCAGCGGGTCTGGCGGATGGAGCGGATGCGGCAGGGTCTCCTCCAAGAATTCCAGGATGACCGCGCTTTCGAAGATCGCGGTCTCGTTCACTTTGAGGACGGGCGTTTTGCCGAGCGGCGAGATGGCGATGAACCAGTCGGGCTTGGCGCTCAGATCGACGTGGACGCGCTCGAACGATGCGGACTTTTCAGTAAGGGCGATGGCGGCGCGTTGCACGTAGGGACAGAGGCGATGGCTGATGAGGACCAGGTTCGCCATCCTCACTCTCCCCAGACATAGAACAGAGCGTCGCCTTCCGTTTTGGTCGACAGAAACATCAGCCGCGATTCTTTTGGCGCGGGACCGTCGATGCGGAGCCCGGTCGTCATGTCGAACGAGGCTTTGTGCCATGGGCAGACCAATCGATCGCCTCGGCATTCCAGCGGCCCGCCGAAATGGAGGCAGACATTGGCCGCCGCCCGAAGCATGCCGCCGCGACGATAGACATGCGCCTCGCGCCCGAAGAAGGGGACGATTTTGCTGCCGGAATCCGGCACATCGGCGATTTTGCACAATTCGTATTTCATCGGAGATCCTTCCCGCGCATGTCAATGCATATGCATCTATATACATGCAATTGCATGATCATGTCAAGCTTGATGCAGATGCATGGAGATGTAGAATGTGGCCATGTCGGGAAAGCCGAGCGAAACCGTCATTCGCGCCTGGGCGCGCCTGTTGCGGGCGCAGCGCCTGGCGCTCGCCGATGTCGAGGCGGCGCTGAAAAAGGCCGGACTCCCGCCTTTGATTTGGTACGACGCGCTGTTGGAAATCGAGCGCGCCGGCGAGAACGGCGTGCGCCCCTTCGAATTGGAGCGGGCGATGCTGCTCGCCCAATATAACCTTTCCCGGCTGCTCGATCGGATCGAGCATGAAGGCTATATCGAGCGCGAGGCGGCCCGCGACGACGGGCGAGGGCGGATCGTCCGTATGACCGAAAAGGGCAGGGCGATGCGCCGAAAGATGTGGCCGGTCTACGCCCGCGCGATCGAAACCGTCATAGGGCGATCGCTGACTTCGGAGCAAGTCGCGGCGCTCGACGGCGCGCTCGGATCGCTCATCGAAGGACTGACCCGATAAGGCGCGCGAGCGCGTCGTCCCATCGACGAGGATGAGGCCACGCTGTGCGAAATCAGGCTCAAGGGCCGTCGCGCCGGCCCTTAAGGCCATGGGTTTCGGCCGCTGTCGCAGGTACAATGGCTCTCAAAACTGATTCGTCGCGCCGATCGGGCCGACTTTTCGCGAAACGGGGCCCTCATGCGCTTGATCGGATCGATGCTCGTCCTCGCCGCCGCGTCGCTTGCCGGCGCGTCCGCCGGGGCCAGCGACGCCGCCTATGACTTTCTCGCCGCGCCCCAGATCAATCTCAGCCTGGTCTACCGCCTCGACAAGACGACCGGCGAAGTGATCGCCTGCCAATACGGCCACAATCCCGGCAAGACCGACATCGAGCCGGGCGCGTTCGGCGTCACCGTCTGCTATCGCTCCGGCGAAGGGGCCGGCAAACAGGAGCCGGGCCAATACGGCCTCGTCGCCACCCGCCACGAGCAGGAGGGCGGCGTGTTCCGGGTCGACTACCGCTCGGGATCGCTGAGCATCTGCTATCTTTATTTCCAGAAGGAGAAGCAGGGCGAGCGCGAGGTCATCACCGACCAATACGTGGTCTGCACGCCGCCGGCGAAGTGAGCCCGACCTCGAGTCGCTGAACGCCCGCGAGGCGTGAAATCGCTGCGTCGTTAAGGCCGCAGGCCGGATTTGCGTTTCAGGCCTTGAAGCGTTAGGGGCATTGCCCGCGAGCGCGCCCCGGCGGGCCGCCTCACCGGAATCAACCCTTGCCAGACGTCGAAAAGCTGAAGCGCGAAGCCGCCCGTCGCGCGCTCGATCTCGTCCGGCCAGGCATGAGGCTAGGGCTCGGCACCGGTTCGACGGCGCGCCATTTCGTCGATTTGCTGGGCGAGGCCGTGCGCCAGGGCCTGACAATCGTGGGCGTGCCGACCTCGGAAAAGACCCGCGCTCAGGCCGAAAGCCTCGGCGTGCCGCTGACGACCTTGGACGAGACGCCGGATCTCGATCTGGCGGTGGACGGCGCTGACGAGGTTGATCCGGCGCTGCGCCTCATCAAAGGCGGCGGCGGGGCGCTGCTGCGCGAAAAGATTGTCGCTGCGGCCGCCAAGCGGATGATCGTGATCGCCGACGAATCGAAGCTGGTCGAGCGGCTCGGCGCCTTCGCCTTGCCGATCGAGGTCGTCCGGTTCGGCCTAGAGGCGACCCGCCGTCATATCGCCCGATACGCCGGCGAATGCGGATGCCGCGGCGAGATTCGCCTGAGGCTCGCCGAGGGCGCGCCTTTCGTCACCGATAGCGGCCATCACATCCTCGATTGCGCGTTCGGCGCCATCCCGGATCCGGCCGGGCTGGCGGCGGCGCTGGGCGCGATTCCGGGCGTGGTCGAGCATGGGTTGTTCATCGGCCTGGTCCGGGGCGCCATTCTCGCCGGCGAGCAAGGCTTGCGAATCCTCGGCGAACTCGACTGATCTTGAAACCGTCCATAGGAGATTTCTGACGTGACGCTTCGACTCCTCGCCAAGCCGATCTGCTGTGCGCTCATCTTCGCGGCGCTGGCTTTGAGCTCCGCCCGCGCCGCCGACCCGTCGCCGGCCGCGGTCGCCGACGCCCGCACGATCATCATGACCTCGGGGATCGTTAAGTCCTTCGACGCCGTCGTGCCGCAAATGCTCGGCGTTTTGGAGCGCAACGCCTTGGCGACACGGCCCGAGATCAAGGACAAGCTCCATGCGACGCTGCTGAAACTGGAGCCGGAATTCATGAAATCCGAGGATCAGGTCATCAGCGCGGCGGCGCTGAGCCTCGCCAAGCGGATGACCGACGACGACCTGAAAGCGACGGCCGCCTTCTTCCAGAGCCCCGCCGGCAAGAAATATGTGGAGGCCCAACCCGCCGCCCTCACCGACATTGTCGCCGCGATGCAGGGCTGGCAGCAGAAATTGTCGACCGATATGATGACGCGGGTCCGGGAAGAGCTGAAGAAGCAGGGCATCGAATTTTGAGCGCGCGTCGGCGCGCTCTTTCTTTCGGCGAGGCGCAATGGGCTTCGACGTCGACCTTTTCGTGATTGGCGCCGGCTCGGGCGGCGTGCGCGCCGCGCGGATCGCCGCCGATTATGGCGCGCGCGTCATGGTCGCCGAGGAGTTCCGCATCGGCGGCACCTGCGTGATCCGCGGCTGCGTGCCCAAGAAGCTTTTGGTCTACGCCAGCCGTTTCGCCGACGATTTCGAGGACGCCGCCGGCTATGGCTGGAGCGTCGGCGAGACGACGTTCGATTGGCCGAGCCTGGTCGCCGCCAAGGAGAAGGAGATCACCCGCCTCTCCGCCGCCTATCGCGCCAATCTGGAGCGATCGGGCGCCGCGATCGTCGAAGAACGAGCGCGGCTCGAAGGCGCGCAGGCGGTGCGGCTCGCGAGCGGCCGTCTGGTGACAGCCAAGCATATATTGGTCGCGACCGGCGCGCGGCCGGACTATCCGCTCGCCATTCCCGGCGTCGAACACGCGATCAGTTCGAATGAAATCTTCGACCTCGAAACCTTCCCGAACCGCTTGTTGGTCGCCGGCGGCGGCTATATCGGCGTCGAATTCGCTTCGCTCTTCGCCAAGCTCGGCGCCGATGTGACGCTTACCGCCCGGGCGAGCAACATCCTGCGCAGTTTCGACGAAGACATGCGCGAGGGCCTGCGCGACGCGCTGAGCCGGGCCGGCGTGAAATTCCGTTTCGGCTGCCTACCGACGCATGTCGAGAAGCGCGGCGCCGCGCTGGAGGTGACGCTGTCGGACGGGGAGACGCTCGTCGTCGATCAATTCCTCAACGCGGTCGGCCGCCGGCCGAACACCGAGGATCTCGGGCTCGAAAAAGCCGGCGTCGCGCTCGACGCCGTCGGCGCGGTCAAGGTCGACGCCTATTCGCAGAGCAGCGTCGGCAGCGTTCACGCGGTCGGCGACGTGACCAACCGGCTCAATCTGACGCCGGTCGCGATCCGCGAGGGCCACGCCTTCGCCGACACGGTCTTCGGCGGCAAGAAGGTCGCGGTGGACCATCGCAACGTGCCCAGCGCGGTGTTCACGACGCCGGAAATCGGCGCGGTCGGCCTCACCGAGGCGCAGGCGCGCGCCCGCCATCGCGTCGTCGATATTTACCGGGCGAATTTCACCCCGATGAAGGCGACTTTGTCCGGCCGGCCCGAGCGCACGATCATGAAAATCGTGGTCGACGGCGAAACCGACCGGGTGCTCGGCGTGCATATTCTCGGCCACGAGGCTGGCGAAATGGCGCAGCTCTTGGGAATCGCGATCAAGATGGGCGCGACCAAGGCCGATTTCGACGCCACCGTCGCGCTGCACCCGACCGCCGCCGAAGAACTGGTGACGATGCGCAAACGCGCCGGCCGCTACGAGCGCGCCGAAGACGAGAGCGCATACGTTCCTTAGCAAGCTCGGGCCTTGCGCGGGCTGCGAACCCCGATCTGATCTTCCAAGCCGCCACGGCGCATGGCGTAAAAATTCATCGCTTTCCATGCGGCGCGACGACACCTCGCTCGGTCTCGGCGACCGTATTTGACCGGCCGGATCAAATCGTGCTTGTTCGCGCTTACAGCGCCCGAAGCGCCTTTGAAACTCCAGCGGAATCGATCCTAAGACCTTGACCATGCGGCCCGAGCGCTACAACGCCCGCGAGGCGGAACAGAAATGGCAGAAAATCTGGGCTGAGCGCGGCACGTTCACGACCCGGAACGACGACCCGCGGCCGCACTATTACGTGCTCGAAATGTTCCCTTACCCATCGGGCCGCATTCATATGGGTCATGTGCGCAATTACGCGATGGGCGACGTCGTCGCCCGCTACAAGCGGGCGCGCGGCTTCAACGTACTCCATCCGATGGGCTGGGACGCGTTCGGCCTGCCGGCGGAAAACGCGGCGATGCAGAGCAAGCTGCATCCGGCGAAATGGACTTACGCCAATATCGATACGATGCGCGCCCAGCTCCAGAGCATGGGCCTGTCGCTCGACTGGTCGCGCGAGGTCGCGACCTGCGACGTCAGCTACTACAAGCACCAGCAGAAGCTGTTTCTCGATTTCCTCGCCGCGGGCCTGGTCGCGCGCAAAAAGTCCAAGGTCAATTGGGACCCGGTCGACCAGACCGTCCTCGCCAACGAGCAGGTCATCGACGGCCGCGGCTGGCGCTCCGGCGCGGTGGTCGAGCAGCGCGATCTGACGCAATGGTTCTTCAAGATCACCGATTACGCCGAAGACCTCCTGAACGCGCTCGATACGCTCGACCGCTGGCCGGAGAAGGTGCGGCTGATGCAACACAATTGGATCGGCAAGTCGGAAGGCCTGCTGGTCCGATTCGCGGTCGACAGGGCGTCGGTTCCGAAAGGCGTCGAGGCGGCCGACGAATATGAGATTTATACGACGCGGCCGGACACATTGTTCGGCGCGAAATTCATGGCGGTCGCGCCGGACCATCCGCTCGCCGCCGCGGCCGCGGCGCGCGATCAAAAGCTCGCCGCCTTCATCGAGGAATGCAAGCGCATCGGCACGTCGATCGCGGCGATCGAGACGGCGGAGAAGAAGGGCTACGACACCGGGATCAAGGTCGTTCACCCCTTTGATCCGAATTGGCGCCTGCCGGTCTACGTCGCCAATTTCGTCCTGATGGAGTACGGAACCGGCGCGATTTTCGGCTGCCCGGCTCATGACCAGCGCGACCTCGATTTCGTCAACGCCTATGGCCTGGGCGTCACCCCCGTCGTCTGCCCGCCCGACGCCGATCCGGCGACCTTCACGGTCACGGACAAGGCCTATGACGGCGACGGCCGCATGATCAATTCGCGCTTCCTCGACGGGATGACGCCGAAAGAGGCTTTCGACGAGGTCGCTCGCCGCCTCGCGGCGCAAATGCTGCATGGCCGGCCGCAGGGCAAGCGCCAAGTCAATTACAAGCTCCGCGATTGGGGCATTTCGCGCCAGCGCTATTGGGGCTGCCCGATCCCGATCATCCATTGCGAGGCCTGCGGCGCCGTCCCGGTTCCGGAAAAGGACCTGCCGGTCGAATTGCCGGCCGACGTGAGTTTCGACGCGCCTGGCAATCCGCTCGACCGCCATCCGACCTGGAAGCACGTCGCCTGCCCGTCCTGCGGCAGGCCGGCGCGGCGCGAGACCGACACGATGGACACGTTCGTCGATTCGTCCTGGTATTTCGCCCGCTTCACCGATCCGAAGAACGAGCGCGCGCCGACGACGCCTGCGATCGTCAATCGCTGGATGCCGGTCGATCTCTATATCGGCGGCGTCGAGCACGCGATCCTGCATCTGCTTTATTCGCGCTTCTTCGTCCGCGCCATGCGGCGTTGCGGCCATATCGGCATGGACGAACCCTTCGCCGGCATGTTCACGCAAGGAATGGTCGTGCACGAGACCTACCGCACGCGCAACGGCGAATGGATCGCGCCCGCCGACGTCAAGATCGAATCCGGCCCGGAGGGCCGCAAAGCCTTTCTGATCGACGGCGGCGCGCCGATCGAGATCGGGCCGATCGAGAAGATGTCGAAGTCGAAGCGCAACACGGTCGACCCCGACGACATCATCCAGACTTACGGCGCCGACACGGCGCGCTGGTTCATGCTGTCCGACTCGCCGCCGGACCGCGACGTGATCTGGTCAGAGGCGGGCGTGCAAGGCGCCGGCCGCCAGGCGCAGCGGCTCTGGCGTCTCGCTTGCGAGATCGAGCGCATCGTCGGCGGAGCGCGGCCGGCTATGCCCGCCGCCTTTTCGGAAAAGGCGCTGGAGATTCGCCGCGCCGCCCATGGCGCGCTCGCCCGGGTCGAGGACGATATCGAGAAGCTGCGCTTCAACGTCTGCATCGCGGCGATTTACGAACTCGGCAACGCGCTCGCCGCTGCGGTCGGCGCGATCGACGCGACGCCGGTGGCCGACGATCTGCGTTTCGCCTTCGCCGAGGCGGGCGATATTCTCGTCCAGCTCTTCGCGCCGATGATGCCGCATCTCGCCGAGGAATGCTGGGAGGTCCTCGGCCACGACGGGTTGGTCTCCGAAGCGCCATGGCCGGTCTGCGATCGCGAGCTCATCGTCACGGACACGATCACGATCCCGGTCCAGGTCAATGGCCGCAAATGCGCCGACTTGACGATCGAACGCGACGCCGACGAGGAGGCGGTCAAGGCCGCGGCCCTGGCCCTCGACGCGGTGCGCCGGAGGATCGATAATAAGCCGGTCAAGAAGGTGATCGTCGTGCCGCAAAGGATCGTCAATGTCGTCGTCTGACGTCGCCCGATTCGCCGGGGCGATGGCGATCGCGGCCTCGGTCGGCGGCTGCTTCCAGCCGCTCTACGGCCAAGCCGTCCATCCCGGCCTGGTTGCAGACATGCAGGCGATCGAGATCGCCGAGATCAACCCGCCCCGACCCGGCGTCAAGCCGAACGCGCTCGGCCTCGACCCCGAAATCGATCGCGAGGACCGGCTCGCCCACTATCTTCGCAACGATTTGATCTTTAACCTCAATGGGACAGGGACGTCGCCTCCGCCCAAATATCGGTTGAGCGTGACCACGTCCGAGAGCACGACGACGCCGACAGTCCAATCGCAAATCGGGGCGGCCGACGCCGCCACCCTGACCGTCACCGCCAAATATGTCCTGACGCCGGTCGGCGGCGGCAAGCCCATCCTCTCCAGCGAGGCGGTCTCCTCGGCCGTTTATGACCTTTCGTTCAACCGCTTCGCCAATCTGCGCGCCGCGCGCGACGCCGAGATCAGATTGGCCAAATCGCTGGCCGACGAGATGGAGTTGCGCATCGCGGCCGCCCTTGCCGCCCAGCAGGGGAGTTGACCAGATCGCTGGAAGGCGGTCTCGTGAGCGATCCGCGCCTTAGGGCGTGATCGTCGATTGGGCGACCGGGGGTCGCCGCTTAAGAACGGGTGGGGCTCAAACCCGGCGCCGAGCATCGGTCGGCGCCGCTGAATGGGGATTTTGTCGCATGCGGCGTCGTTTTTTGCTTCTCGGCCTTGCCGCGCTCGCCCCGGCGGGCGCTTTTGCGGCGGACCTGCCGACTGCAAAACGGCCGCCGGCGCTGTTTTCGCCGACCCCGGTCGCCGATTGGAGCGGCTTTTACGCCGGCTCCTTCGTCGGCGTGACGCTGGGCGAGTTCACGACCCGCGAAACCGCCTCGGCCTCTGCGTCCGGCGCCGGTTTCGCCACTGGCGCCCTGGCTGGCTACAATTGGCAGAGCGGCGCCGTCGTCTACGGCCTCGAAGGCGATATCAGCTCCGCCAATGCGCGCGGCAAGATTGCCGCCCGGCCTGGTCTCATCGGCAACGAGATCGAGAACATTTACGCGCTGCACGGCCGCGCCAGGCTCGGCTACGATATGGGCTGGCTGATGCCCTTTATCGCCGGCGGCGTCGCCTATGGCCGCAACGAGCAGTTTCAACAGGGCGGCTTGAGTTTCGACGGCGACACGCGGAGCCGCGTCGGCTGGACGATCGGCGCAGGCCTCGACGCCAAGGTCGATCTGCCGATTCTCGGCCCGTCGGTGCTGCGCGGCGAATATCTCTATGACAGCTATCCGGCGACGAACTTCAACCTCAACGGCCCGGTTCTGCGCACCAGCATCGCCGACCACACGTTCCGGGTCGCGCTGATCTCCCGCATCGGCGAATCGTGGCGGCCGCCCGCCGCGCCCGACAAGGTCGATTGGGCGGGCGACTATTTCGGCGTGATCGGCGGCGGCGCCTGGGACGAGATCACCACTCACGGCTTCGGGACGTCGGCCAAATTCAACGCCAGCGGTCCGATCGGCGGCGTCTATTCCGGCCACAATTGGATGTTCGGCGACGCCGTGCTCGGCATCGAAGGCGCGACGATGCTGGGCGACATTTCCGGCCGTGGCTCGCAGCCTGGGGCCGCGGCGACCGCCTATCACGACTATTCCCAGAGCGATTTCCGCGGCCGCGCCGGCTACGCTTTCGGCCGCTTCCTGCCGTTCTTAGCGGCCGGCGTCTCTTATGGCCAAAGCCGGCAGATCGACCTCGCCACAGGAAACAACCAGGGCCTTGTCGGCGATTGGGCCTGGACCGTCGGCGGCGGCGTCGACTACATGCTGACCGATCGCTTCGCGCTCAGGGCCGAATATCTCCATTCGCAGTCGCTGTCGAACGACGAGACCCATCTCGACAGCGAGTCCTGTTGCGCGCAGCGGCGCAGCGACGACGCGTTCCGGGTCGGCCTCGCTTATTTCTTCCACTGAGCCTTGCTCGCGTCAGCAGATTGTCGTCACGCCGCGGTCATACTCGGTCCCGATCTCTCGACAGCTTACGAGCCGATTCGGCTCTCGCCGTTCTCAAGGCAAAGTCAGATGCCCCGCCTGTTCACCGGCCTCGAAATTCCTCCTGATATTGCGGCGGATCTGGCGATGCTGCGCGGCGGCGTCGCCGGCGCGCGCTGGATTGATTCCGGGGATTATCACATCACCTTGCGCTTCCTCGGCGACATCGACGACCGCACCGCGAACGAGGCGGCTGCGATTCTTGACGAGATTCATCGCCCCTCCTTTACCGTGACGTTGGACGGCCTGAGCTGGTTCGGCGCCGACAAGCCGCGCGCCATCGTCGCCAAGGTCAAGCCGACGCAGCCGCTGGTCGAGTTGCAGGCCGACCAGGAACGCAAGCTGCGCCGCGTCGGCCTCGAGCCGGAGCCGCGCAAATATACGCCGCATGTCACCTTGGCGCGCCTGCGCCAGACCTCGATCCACGCGGTCGCGGACTACCTGTCGTCGCGCGGCTATTTTCCGTCCCGGCAATTCGAGGCGAAGCGATTCGTGCTGTTCTCGTCGCGCGCCTCGACCGGCGGCGGGCCGTACCTGGTCGAGGCGGCGTACGGGCTGCTGTAGAATCCTTTCGTCGAAATGAAACTCTCCATCCACTCCAACCATCGCCGCGCCGCCCTAAACCCGCGCGACCCCGCCTTCTTCAACGATCCCTACCCAGCGTACCACGCCATCCGCGACGCCGCGCCGGCCTTCTTCTGGGAGGATTACGGCTTTTGGTGCTTCGCGCGGCATCGCGATGTCGCCGCCCTGCTGCGCGACCGCCGTTTCGGCCGCCAGATTCTGCATGTCGCAACGAGAGAAGAGCTTGGCTGGCCGGAGCCCGGCGCGCATCTAAAGCCCTTCCTGGACATCGAGCGCCATTCCTTGCTCGAATTGGAGCCGCCCGAACACACGCGCTTACGCAATCTCGTCAACCGCGCTTTCGTCTCGCGCCAGGTCGAGCGACTCGGCCCGCGCATCGCGGCGCTGGCCAACGAGATCATCGACCGCTTCCAAGCGCGCGGCTCGGCCGACCTTCTCGACGAGTTCGCCAACCAGATCCCGGTCGTTGTCATCGCCGAACTGCTCGGCGTTCCGACGACGATGTGGCGTCAGCTCCTCGATTGGTCGCACCGCATGGTGGCGATGTACCAGTTCGGCGTGACCCGCGAGGTCGAGGACAAAGCCGCTGCAGCGTCGCGGGAATTCGCTGCGTTCCTTTCGGCCTATGTCGAAGAGCGGCGGGCGCGCCGCGCCGACGATTTGATCAGCCGCCTGATCGAAGCGGAAGAGGCCGGCGGCAAGCTCAGCCAGGAGGAGTTGATCACCACCTGCATCCTGCTGCTCAACGCCGGCCATGAGGCGACCGTGCACGGGATCGGCAATAGCGTGAAAGCGATGCTCGAAAACGGCGTGAAGCCGAGCGGGTCCATCGCGCCGCTGGTCGAGGAGCTGTTGCGCTACGATTCGCCGCTGCATCTCTTCACTCGTTTTGCGCTCGAAGAGGTCGAATACGAGGGCGTTCGCCTCAAGAAAGGCGAGCGGATCGGGCTCTTGCTCGGCGCCGCCAATCGCGATCCCGAACGCTTTCCCGATCCTGACCGGATCGAACCGCAGCGCGCGCCCAATCCGCATGTCGCTTTCGGCGGCGGCATTCATTTCTGCGTCGGCGCGCCGTTGGCGCGGCTCGAACTCGAAACCGTTCTGCCGATTTTGTTCGAACGCTTGCCCGACCTCGCCCTCGCCGCGCCGCCGCGCTATCGCGACAGTTTCCATTTCCACGGGCTGGAATCGCTCCCGGCGCGCTGGCGGACTTAACTGAGAGAGTGTTCGAGGCGGTTGCGCTTGCCTGCGCCGCCTCGCCGCCTATCTATCGGCCACGAATAGAGAGGAGGCGCGTTTGGCGGAGTCGAAACGCACAGCCCTGATCACCGGCGCGACGGACGGCGTCGGCCGCGTCGTCGCGTGGCGCCTCGGCGAAGCCGGGTTTCATGTCCTCGCCCATGGCCGCAACCAGGAGCGGGGCGCGAGCCTCGTCGCAGAAATCGCCAAAGCCGGCGGCGCTGCCGACTTTCTCCATGCCGATCTTTCTTCGCTCGCCGAGGTTCGCGCGCTGGCGGCTGACGTCCAGCAAAGGACGAATCGGCTCGATCTCTTGATCAACAACGCCGGAATCGGAACGGCCGGCGGCGTCCGGGAGACCAGCGCCGACGGCCATGAACTGCGCTTCGCCGTCAACTATCTTTCAGGTTTCCTGCTGACCCGGCTGCTGCTGCCGCTGCTCAAAACCAGCGCGCCGGCGCGGATCGTCAACGTATCCTCCGCCGGCCAGCAGGCGATCGACTTTGCGGACATGATGCTGACGGCCGGCTATAGCGGCGTCAGAGCCTATCGCCAAAGCAAGCTCGCGCAGATCCTGTTTACGATCGACCTCGCCGAGGAGCTCGAAGGGTCGGGCGTCACCGTCAACGCGCTCCATCCGGCGACCTACATGAACACGACGATGGTCCGGCGCGCCGGCGTGACGCCGACGAGCACGGTCGAAGAAGGGGCGGAGGCGATCCTCAATCTTGCGCTGTCGCCGGCTCTGGACAATAGGAGCGGCCTTTATTTCAACGGATTACGCGAATCTCGCGCCGACGCGCAGGCCTATGACGCCGAGGCGCGGGCGCGCCTTCGCGCCTTGAGCTTGCGGCTCGCCGGGCTCGAGGCGGCGCATGATCCGATGGAATAGATTAACCCAATCGACAAATCCGCTCCCACAGCGTAGCTTTAGCTTGCGGCAATAATCACGGTCTCTGGGTTATAAGCGCAGTAAAAAGGGAGCGACGAGAGAGATGCCGTCACGATTGCCACATATCGATGCGACCGGCGAAAGAGACGAGAATGGCGTTGCGACCATCCCGTCGAGCGCCGATTTGAAGCCCGTCGAGTCGATCGCCAATGGTCATGGCGCGCCGGCCGGCGCCGTCGAAGAGCGCAACACGATTTTTGATCGCCTGGTGAAGGTCGAGGGCGAGGTCTCCGGCCTCGTCGCCTATTCGATCTACAAGCAGAACAAGCGCGCCTGGCTGAGCGAGTTCCAGAAGGTCGTCGGCCGGCCGCCGACCGAGGCCGAGACGCGAGCCTACATTATCGGCGAGAGTACGGAGCGCAGGCTCGCGACCTATCGTCATTTGGCGCAGGCGACGCTCGCCGGCCAAGGTCCGGAAGGCCGCGCGGGAAGCGGCTGGGTGGGCCGCTCCGGCTCGTTCTACGTCGTTTGGGTCGTGGTGTTCGTCGCCGCCGTCGCGCTCCTCGCTTACGCGTTGCATGCGGGCCTGTCGACGCCGAAATGATCAGCGTACGACAGTCAAGCGTTTGGCGGCGCGGGTGAGGCCGGTATAGAGCCAGCGATTGCGGTTTTCGCCGAAAGCGTAGGCTTCGTCGAACAGCATCACCTCGTCCCATTGCGAGCCTTGCGCCTTGTGGACAGTCAGCGCGTAGCCGAAATCGAATTGATCGGAGTCGCGGCGTTGCGCCGGCGTGAGCGATTCTTCGCCGCCGTCGAAGAATTGCTTGAGCACCGAAACCTTCACGCCGGCGCGGCCGATCTCGTCCTCGGCTTTGAGCGTGAGGCGTAAGAACTCGTTGCGCGGCGGCCGAATCGCCTCGACCCGCCACAGGCCGCCATTGATCAGCCCCTTGGCGCGATCGTTACGCAGGCAGACGAGCTTGTCGCCCACGGACGGCGCAGCCCCATCGATCTTTTTCAGTTCGCGGATACGCTGATTGTAGAGCCGACGCGTCCGGTTGAGCCCGACCAGAACTTGGTCCGCGGCGAGCACAGCCTCGGAGGCAAGATCCGCGCGGCGGATAATCGAGGCCGTGCCAAAATCGCCATAAGCAAGCCTGCCGCCGACGCGCACCTGCGTCGACAGGCGGATGATCGGATCGTCCTTGGCCTGGCGATGGATTTCGGTGAGCATCACGTCAGGTTCGGCATCGGTGAAGAAACCGCCGCCTTTGACCGGCGGCAGCTGCGCCGGATCGCCGAGCACAAGGATGGGCTTGCCGAACGACATGAGGTCCCGGCCGAGTTCGGCGTCGACCATCGAGCATTCGTCGATCACGATCAGCCCGGCTTTCGAGGCGGGTCCGTCGTGATTGAGCGTGAAGCTCGGGCCAGCGCCGTCCTCGCCCTCGATGGTTCGATAAATCAGGCTATGGATCGTCGTCGCGCCGGCGCAGCCTTTCGAGCGCATGACGAGCGCGGCCTTGCCGGTGAAGGCGGCGTAGGCCGGATCGGCCTTGCCGCTTTCGGCGGCGTGGCGCGCGAGCGTCGTCTTGCCGACGCCGGCATAGCCGAACAGCCGGAATATCTGCGGCTCGCCGGCCTTGAGCCAGCGGCCGACCTTGTCCAACGCGGCGCGCTGTTCGCCGGTCCATTCCATCGCCAGCCTTCTCGGAAACCCGTCCTTAACCGCGATCGAACTCCGCCGCGGCCTCCGCCCATCGGTCAAGACTTAGTTTAATTTTTACTCATAGCCTTTCGGCCGCAAAGCTCTCCTCAAGGCCGCAGCGCCGTCCAGCTGCGCGCTGCAGCCTTGAAACGCCAAGCGGCGCAACCATATAGCGTCTGCCGGCGTGAAGGTTTCTTGGGTTGCGTCGGCGCGATGTTGCACAGCGGCAAAGCGCTTCGCTCGAAGGCTTTGCGGACTGAAGCGCCGAAAGGGCTTCGACCATGGTGCGCGCGGTTGGTTTGAATTCTCCGCTGTTGCTTGGCTTCGACGCCATCGAGCGAGCGCTCGACAAAGCGTCCAAGACAGCCTCCGACGGCTACCCTCCTTACAACATCGAGAGGATCGCCTCATCGGGGAACAGCCCGGAGATTTTGCGCATTACGATTGCGGTCGCCGGCTTCGGCCAGGATCAGATCGAGGTGACTCAAGAGGAGAACCAACTCTTCGTCCGTGGTCGGCAGCAGGAGGACAAGACGCGCGAATTTCTGCATCGCGGCATCGCCGCGCGGCAGTTTCAGCGCAGCTTCCTCCTCGCCGAAGGCATCGAAGTGCTTGGCGCCGAACTTGCCAATGGACTCCTGTCGATTGACTTAGCGCGGCCCAGGCCGGAGAGGACAGTCAAGAAGATCAATATCTTAGCGCGAGACTAACGTTCGCGCGGAGCAGGTCCCGTAAGAGACGGCTAGAAGAGGAGTAACAACAATGACCGGCGACAGTGAAAGACGCTCGACTTTGACGCCGCAGGAATTCGCTCATCTCGGCGGCGGTTCGCTCGCTTACGTCAAGACGATCCGCTCGGAGGATGTGCAGGCCCTGTTCCCGCAAGCCCCCGCGATTCAACCCGGCTTGAAGCTCTTCGCCCTTCTCGGCGCCGACGGCACGCCGATCATGCTGACCGATTCGCGCGACGCGGCTATCGCGAACGCGTGGGAGAACCAACTCGAGACCGTGAGCTTGCACTGATGCGGCTCCCGCGGTCGCGCACCGCTACAGCGGTTTATCATTAGGCGATATTGCGGCGGAGGCTCTTCGGTCTCCGCCGCAATCGTTTGTGGCGCCGTTCGCCTCGATCCGATTGCTTGAGCGGCGCAGGCGTCGACGCGGCGGCCCAGGCCATGTAAATATTCTTTACATGACTTGGTCGAACGACGGACGCGACGGCCCCCGCGGTTATCATCACGGCAATTTGCGCGAGGCGCTGATCCGCGCTGCGCTCGAACTCATCGCTCAGAAGGGACCAGCCGGCTTCACTTTTGCTGAAGCCGCGCGCTGGGCCGGGGTCAGCCCGGCCGCGCCCTACCGGCATTTTCGCGATCGCGACGAGCTCCTGGCCAATGTCGCCCTGCGCGGCTTCCGCCAGTTCGAGGCCGCGCTGGCGAAGGCCTGGGACGGCGGGCGCCCGGACACGTCAGCCGCCTTTGACCGCCTGGGCAGGGCCTATCTTGAATTTGCGCGCGGCGAGCCGGCTCTCTATTCGGCGATGTTCGAAGGCGGCGTTCCGCTCGGCTCAAATCCGGAGCTGCGAGAGGCGAGCGATCGCGCCTTCGCCGTTTTGCGCCAAGCCGCGGAGAAACTCAGCGCGCAGGCGCCGCCAGGCGCGAGGCCTCCCGCCTTGATGGTCGCCCTGCACATTTGGGCCATGACCCATGGAATCGCTTCGTTGTTCGGCCGCGGCGATTCAGCGCGCCGCGCCTTGCCGATGTCGGCGGAGGAGCTGCTGGAGGCGCAGATGCTGATCTATTTGCGCGGCCTCGGCCTTTCAGAGACAAAATTCGGCCGCTCCGGCTAGCCGTGTGTAGCCGCGCTCTCGGGCGAGCGCGGTTGCCGCGGCCGGGGCGGCCGCTGGCGCCATTTCCGCGTAAGCGGGAATCCAGGGAGCCTCGGCGCTTGGAAAGCTGGCGCCGTCTGGATTCCCGCTTGCGCGGGAATGACACGAAACCCCCGGACGCTTGACAAGGGCCGAAGCTGATGTAAATGTTATTTACATTCACACTTGAGGTGGCGCGATGACTGTCATTCTGATGATCCTGGGCTTCGTATGGTGGTGGCCGATCGGGCTCATCATCCTCGGCTTCCTGATCGCGCGCGGGCGGTTTGGCCCTTGGCGTCGCCCGAGCTTTGCTGGGAGTGGATTGATGTGCGACTGGGAACACAATTGGGATCACAACATGGACCGATGGGAACAGAGATGGGACCGCAAGATGGCCCGCATGCAGGAGAAGATGGACCGCGTGCGCGCCAGGATGGAGCGCTTCAAAAGTCACGGCGACTGGTGGCGTCCGGCGACGGCGTCGAGCGGCAACCGAGCCTTTGACGAATATCGCTCGGAGACCCTCAAGCGCCTCGAAGAAGAGCAGCGCGAATTCAAGGAATTCCTCGAGCGCCTGCGCTTCGCCAAGGACCGCTCCGAGTTCGATCAGTTCATGAACGAGCGCCGCAACCGCCCGCCGGAGCAGCCAGGTCCGCAGCCTCAGGCGTGATCGGTCGAGCCATTGCGCGGGCCGTCCCTCGTCCGAGCGGGCGGCCCGCGATGTTTATGGCGGCGCCAGCTGTCTTCGTCAGGCGATTGATCGCCTGCGGCGTCGAACCAACCGCCCTTGACCGCGCAGGACGGGGTAGCGAAACGTCCCACGCCGAGCGCGACGAGCTACACGCCGCCCGGCGGAATGAAGGCGCAGTAGAGGTTGATCGTTTCGGCGCCGTCGTCGGAACGGAAAAAGAATTCGCCGTCCGGCTGGGCCCACGCATAGCCCGGCCCAGGGATCGAGTAGCAGAGATGCGCGCGATGCTCGACATTGCTCGGCGGGTCGCCGGCAATCGGTAAGAAGATGATGCGCCGTTTCGGAATCGCGACCCAGTGGTTCTCGCGGGTCAAGAATTCAAAGGTATTGCCGATCTCGCGGTAGATCGTCGCCGAACAATCGTGGTCGCTGCAACAGACCTGGCCGTTCTCGCCGCGGACGCCAGTATAAAGATCATGCGGAAACGCCGATCGCCCGGCCACGAACGATAACGGGACGGCGGCGACGATAACCTGAAACAGCTTCATCATCTGACCGGCTCAGTCGACGCGTTTTCCTCCATCTTCACGCCCCCATCAAGGCGCGAGCGTCGCCGGCGCGAATCGGGTAAAAAGGCAGGCTTCTCTCACCGTTCGCGGCCGTGAAATGCGCGCTTATCTCGACCTCCTCGCTGAAGCCCTGGACAAGGGCGTCGTTAAAGGCGACCGCACCGGCGTCGGCGTCAAGTCGCTGTTCGGCCGGCAGCTCCGCTTCGATCTCAACGACGGTTTTCCGCTGGTCACCACGAAGCGCGTGCACCGCAAGTCGGTCGTCCATGAGCTTCTGTGGTTCCTCAAGGGCGACACCAATATCGCCTACCTGAAAGAACGCGGCGTCGGCATCTGGGATGAATGGGCCGAGGAGAACGGCGATCTCGGCCCGGTCTATGGCAAGCAATGGCGCGCCTGGCAGGGGCCGGACGGCAAGGTCTTTGACCAGATTTCCTGGGTGCTCGACGAGATCAGGCGCAACCCGAATTCGCGCCGCCTGATCGTCTCGGCCTGGAACGTCGCCGACATCGAAAAGATGAAGCTCGCGCCCTGCCATTGCCTGTTCCAGTTCTATGTCGCCGACGGCAAGCTCTCCTGCCAGCTCTACCAGCGCTCGGCCGACATCTTCCTCGGCGTGCCGTTCAACATCGCCAGCTACGCGCTGCTGACGCATATGATCGCCGCCGCCTCCGGCCTCGGCGTCGGCGAGTTCGTGCATACGTTCGGCGACGCGCATTTGTACCTCAATCATCTCGACCAAGCGCGCGAGCAACTCGGGCGCGAGCCGCGGCCGCTGCCCAGGCTGAAGCTGAACGCCGCCGGCAAGTCGCTGTTCGACATCGCCTACGACGACATCGAGTTCGAAGGGTATGATCCCTGGCCGGCGATCAAGGCGCCGGTCGCCGTATGACGCTGTCGCTGATCGCCGCGGTCGCGCGGAACGGGGTGATCGGGCGCGGCGACAAGCTGTTGTGGCGGCTGCCGACGGATATGAAACATTTTCGCGCTCTGACCATGGGCAAGCCCGTGATCATCGGACGGAAGACCTACGAGTCGATCGGCAAGCCGCTGCCGGGCCGGCAGACGATCATAGTGACGCGGAATCCTCGCTACGCGGCCGAAGGCGCGCATGTCGTCCGCGGCGTTGAAGCCGCTCTCGACCTGGCGAAGCGATTGGCCAGACCGGACGTCGAGATCGTCAGCGCGGGCGGCGGCGAGATTTACGCCCAGACGATCGGGCGCGCCGATCGGCTGTACCTGACCGAGGTCGACCTTGCGCCGGAGGGCGATGCGACGTTTCCAAGAATTGATCCGAACCTTTGGCGAGAGACAGAGCGGAAGGCAGGACTGCGAGGCGAGCGCGACGAGGCAGACTTCGCCTTCGTGACTTACGAGAGGCGGTAGGGCGCGCGGCGCGCGGCTCGAAGGCTGCGGCGACGGCGCGACTCAGGGCGCGTCGATTGCATCGACGGGCGTCGGCTTGGCGCCGCCTTTCTCGCGCCAGACCAGGAACAGGCCGCAGGCGACGACGATCGCCGCGCCGACCACCACGGTCGGCGGCGGGCGGTCGCCGAAGACGATCAGGCCGGCGATGATCATCCAAAAGAGCTGGGTATAGGCGAAAGGCGCGAGGATCGGCGCCGGCGCGCGTTGATGGGCAACGATCAACAGGCCGTGGCCGGCGGTGGCGCAGATCGCCATCATCAGGACGACGCTCGAAACGAACAGAGTGGACGGCGCAACCCAGACGAAGGGCAGGAGCGGCGTCAGCAGCGCGACGCCGGCGAGCGGCGTGAAGAACAAGGTCGTCTCGGCCGCGTCATGCGCGGCGAGCACGCGGGTCAAGATCGCGTAGAACGTGTTGCAGACGACGCCGCCGATCGCGACGAGCGCGACCGGCTGAAAGGCGTGGGTCCCGGGCGCCATGGCGACGAAGACGCCGACCAGGCCGAAGCCGATCGCCGCCATCCGCGCCGGGCCGACCCATTCGCCGAGCAGCGGTCCCGCGACCAGCGCGACGAGGAGCGGTTGCAGAAACGAGATGGTCGCGGTCTCCGCCAATTGCAGATGCCGGATCGCGACGAGATTGGCCATGGTGGAGCCGAGCAACATCAGCGAGCGCCAGGCCTGGAGATGCGGGCGGCGCGAGCGCAAGAGGCCGGGGCGCTTGATTGGCCGCACCAGGATAAGGCCGAAAACCGCGGCGGCGACATAGCGCGCCCAGACGATCTCGATGGTCGGCAGCGACTGAGCCAGCCATTTCGCGCTCGAGTCGTGGCCCGAGAAGCAAACCATCGTCGCGCACATCATCGCGATCGCGAAGCGGCGCCGGCGGCGTTCGTGCGCCGCGGGGAGGGCGGCCATGGGGCCGCTTACCGGCCAAGGCGACGGCTTCGCGGCGAGCGAAGTCAGGTCGTGGTCTTTGAACAAATGCTTTCAGGCGCCCGCCCGCTTCTCGCGGCGGGACAGGAGCGCGTTCCCATTGGATTCGGTTTGACGCGAGGTTTAGACCCGTCGTGCGCTCAGGGCAAACGAGGCCGCAGTCGCAGCCTTGTCCATGGCGCAAAAATGGCTCACGATTCCGCGAGTTCCGTCACGGGAGGCGCGCCCATGCGCGACTTGAGGGGCAAGACCGCTTTCGTCACCGGCGGCGCGAGCGGGTTCGGCTTCGAATTCGCCAAACTGTTTCTTGCCGAAGGCATGAGCGTCTTTCTTGCGGATATCGAGGCGGCGCCGCTAGAGCGCGCCGTCGAGGCGCTGAGGCCGTTCGGCGCCGTCCGCGGCGCGGTCTGCGACGTCGCACAGCGCGCCTCGGTGCAGAAGGCGGCGGACGAAGCGATCGCCGCCTTCCGCGCCGTGCATCTCGTCTGCAACAACGCCGGGGTCGGCGGCGGCTCGGGCGGCGTTGAGGAATTTTCCGAGCGCCATTGGGATTGGGTGATGGGGGTCAACTTGATGGGCGTCGTGCACGGGATTGCGGTCTTCCTGCCGCATATGCGCGCCCACGGACAGGGCGGCTGGTTCGTCAACACCGCCTCCATGGCCGGCCTGCTCGGCCAGCCCTATGGCGCGCCCTACAGCGCCAGCAAGTCAGCGGTGATCGCGGTCTCCGAGTCGCTGTCGTACGAACTGCGCGAGACCAAGATCGGCGTCAGCGTCCTGTGCCCGGGCTTCGCCAGGACCGGGATTGCGCGAAGCGAGCGCAACCAGCCGCCCGATCTCGCCGCCGCAGCGCACGCCGCGCTGTCGCAAGCGGCCGCCGAACGCGCCGCGATGGCCGCACAGGCGGTGGCGACCGGCGTCGAGCCGGCGGAGGTCGCGGCGCGTACTTTGCAAGGGATCAAGGACGGCGATCTTTATATTTTCACGCATCCGGCGATGCGAAAGATGATCGAGAAAAGGTTCGAGAGGATCGGCGCGGCGTATGACAAGGCGGAAAAGTACGTTTGATGACCGCCGCCCCTCCTTCGGGAGAGGGGAAGACGCGCCTCATCCTGCAAACCCGCCTTCATCCAAAAACCTTTTCTCTTCCGGCGTCGTGATGCGACCAAGGACGCGATTGCGATGCGGGAAACGTCCGAACCGCGCGATGATGTCGCGATGGATGACCGCATATTTCTTTTGCTCGGCGTCGCCCAGCGCCTCGAGGAGCCGCAAGGAGCGATCCTGATCGGCGAGCGCTTCGGAATGCATGAAGGGCAGGTAAAAGAACAGCCGCAGGTCCTTATCGACCGCTCGGTCGAAGCCGCGCGCGAGCGCCTGTTCAGCGGCGCGCCGCGCGAGCGGATCGGTGGCGAAAGCGTGGGCGCTGCGGCGGAAGATGTTGCGCGGGAACTGGTCGAGCAGGATCAGCAGCGCCAGCGCGTCTTCGGGTTTCTCCTCCCACGCGGCGAGCTCGCCGCGCGCCGCTGCTTCGTGCGCCGCAAGGAACCGCGCCCTGATCTCGCGGTCGAAGGCGTCATTCGCGGCGAACCATTTATCCGGGCCGGCTTCGCGCCAGAATTGGATGATTTCGGCGGGCGAGATTGTGTTCATGGGCTTCCGCTTTGCGGTTGATAGGCGTGTTCCGCTGAGGCGCATCGCGCTTGCGGCCCCCACTGGCGTTCGTAAAATGCTATTCTGGCGCGCCTTCCGAACCGCGAACAGGCAACCCTCGACATGCTGAAGCTTGAGGATTACTGCCTCAATCCGCAGGACTCACGCGGCCGGCATAAAGCAAGGGTATTTCGGGAATCGCTTGGCGTCACTCGCAGCGACGCCGCCTAGCTTAGGAGTTCTTTGTTAGCCGCGATGAAAGGCGCTGAGGCGATCGAACTTGGGTCAGACGCCTTCGGGACGCGCTGGCGGGTCGACGCGCCGGTCTCGCGACACGGCAGAAATATCGTGGTAAGAACGATTTGGATCATTCGGATCGGAGAGAATGCGCCGAGATTCGTTACTTGCTGGGTATTGTGATGAGCGCACTGAAGGAAACGAATAAATCACCCCTCCTCGATGTGATGGCGCTGCTTGGCGACCTTCCGGCGGAAGGTTTGGCGCGTGGCCAAGTGGGCACGGTCGTAGAGTCGCTTGACGAGCGAACCGTGTTGGTCGAGTTCGCAGACGATCAGGGCCGCGCCTATGCAATCGCCCCGTGTCCGAGATCGCAGCTCCTCGCGCTGCGCTACACGCCGCAGGCGGCGTGAATCTCCTGCAGCTTGATTACGACGATCTAGATCACCTACGAAAGCTTCTGCGTCCAAGCAAACTGTTTTCATTAAAAAAGGCCTAAGTAAGAACTGCCCGCTCCCCTTCTCCCCTTGCGGGAGAAGGTCGCCGGCGAAGCCGGCCGGATGAGGGGTCGTCGAGCGAAGCGAGACGGCATGGGGGCGCAGGCGAGCGCGAATGCCTGGAAGAATATTCGTCAAGGCAGCGGGTGCGGAGAAGTACAAAGCCGCGCTTCGCGCTACCCCTCATCCGGCCCTTCGGGCCACCTTCTCCCGCAAGGGGAGAAGGGGCGGGTCTCGTCTCACGCCCGGATGAACCCCCCGCCCAGCACCCGCGCCTGCGGGTCGCGCGAGGCGTAGAACACGCAGGCCTGGCCGGGCGAGACGCCGGTCTCCGGATCGTACAGCTCCACCTCGCCGCTCGGCAGCAGCCGCGCCGGGACCGGCTCGCGGGTCGAGCGGACGCGGGCGGCGATTTCGAGGCCCTCCGCCGGCAAGTCGGAGAGCGCGCCGTCGCCAAGCCAATTGATGTCGCGCAAGCCGATGCGGCGCTTCTCCAGCTTTTCGCGCGGGCCGACCACGACCCGCGCTCGCGCCGCGTCGAGCGCGACGACATAGAGCGGCGCGCCGGAAGCAATCCCGAGACCGCGGCGCTGGCCGATCGTGTAGTGGATGATGCCGGCATGGCGGCCAAGCGTGCGGCCGTCGACATGGACGATCTCGCCGGGCGTCGCCGCTTCGGGCCGGAGACGCTCGATCATCTGGCTGTAATGGCCGGAGGGCACGAAGCAAATATCCTGGCTGTCGGCCTTCTCCGCGACGATCAGCCCTTCGGCGCGAGCGAGCTCGCGCACCTTGGCCTTGGGCAGGGCGCCAAGCGGGAAGCGCAGCATGGCGAGCTGCTCGCGCGTCGTGGCGAAGAGGAAATAGCTCTGGTCGCGGTCCGGATCGGCGGCGCGGTAGAGCGCCCTTCCGCCGGCGCCGTCCGGCTTGGAGACAACGTAATGGCCGGTGGCCAGCACGTCGGCGCCGAGATCCCTGGCCGTCTCGAACAGGTCGGCGAACTTGATCTTCTGGTTGCAGGCGACGCAGGGAATCGGCGTCTCGCCGGCGATGTAGCTCTCGGCGAACGGCTCGATCACCCGCTCCCGGAAGCGCGCCTCGTAATCGAGCACATAGTGAGGGATTCCCAACCGGGCGGCGACGTCGCGGGCGTCGTGGATGTCCTGGCCGGCGCAGCAGGCGCCCTTGCGGTGAGTCGCCGCGCCATGGTCGTAGAGTTGGAGGGTGACGCCGACGACGTCGTAGCCCTCGCCGGCCAGCATGGCCGCGACGACCGACGAATCGACCCCGCCGGACATGGCGACGACGACGCGCGTCTCCGCCGGCCGCTTGGGCAGGCCGAGGCTGTTGAGCGGGGCCGCCTCCGCGGCGGCGTCGAGCGCGAGAGCTGCGATCATGGATTGAAGCCTTGCCGGCCAAAATGGGCATTTTCAGCGCCGTTGCAAGGAATAATAGGCCGGAGGGGCTGTCGCGCGGCGCCGTCCTGGCTCTCTAAGTCCTTCGCGCGCAAGCAGGAATCCGCAAAGGCGCCGGATTCGGGGCCTCTCCTGGATCGCGCCGACGCGGCGACGAGAGACGGCGAGAACGGAGCGGCGCGCTAAGAAAATCTCAAGATTTCAGCGCGTTTTGAGACAATTTCGAAAGGAAATCCAACCGATTGGCTTAGGCAAATCTTAAGCGAGCCTCGTTACATTCGGCCGACGTTACGTCTTGTAGCTTGTGTGAGAGTGGAGATGAGTGACGCGCTGCGCCCGCGGGTGAAATATGTCATCGGCCCGGATGGCAGTCCGCTGACCATCGCCGATCTGCCGCCGCCCACGACCAAGCGTTGGGTCATTCGCCGCAAGGCGGAAGTCGTGGCCGCGGTGCGCGGCGGGCTGCTCTCGCTCGAAGACGCCTGCAGCCGCTACACGCTGACGGTCGACGAATTTTTGAGCTGGCAGTCCTCGATCGACCAGCACGGCCTCGCCGGCCTGCGCACGACGCGCTTGCAGCAATACCGGCAGTAGCGGTTAAGGGTTTCGAAACCAAGACGCCCCCGGGGCGGCGTTTTCGTTTGTAGGCTCCCTCTATTGTCATTCCCGGATTGTCATTCCCGCGCAAGCGGGAATCCAGATAAAGCCAGAATTCGAATCCGGTGGTTCTCCTTGATTCCCGCTTTCGCGGGAATGACAGCGGCCGAGACTGTCTTGTTCCGCTATGGCGTCAACTGCCCGCCATTGACCTCGATAATCTGGCCGACGACATAGCCGCTCAGCATCTCCGAGGCGAGGAACAGGTAGGCGCCGACGCAGTCCTCGGCCGAGCCGAGGCGCTGGGCGGGAATGGACAGGCGGATCGCCTCCAATTGCGCCGGGCTCGTGTAGCGCTCGTGGAAGGGGGTCGCGATCACCCCCGGCGCGACGCCGTTGACCCTGACGCCCTTGCCGATCAGCTCCTTGGCTTGCCCGCGGGTCAGCGTCGAGACGAAGCCCTTGGCGGCGGCGTAAAGGATAGCGCCGCCCGCGCCGCCATTGCGCGCGGCGATCGACGTCGTGTTGATGACGAAGCCGCCTTGCTTGGCGAGCCAGGGCGCGGCGGCTTTTGTCGTCGCCCAGACCGAGCGCGCGTTGAGGTCCAGCACCCGCGAGAAATGCTCGTCGCTCGCCTCGAGCGAATTGACGCGGCCGAGCATCAAGCCGGCATTGTTGATGAGCCCGTCGAGCCGCCCGAAATGCGCCGCACTCTTTTCGACGATCGCGGCGCATTGCTCGGGATCGCTGCTGTCGGCTCTGACCAGCAGCACGTCCGGCCCGGGGCCGCCGATCTGCTTCGCCACCGCCTCGGCCTCTTTTTCGCTCGAATGATAGTGGATGGCGACGCGCGCGCGTTGGGCGGCGAAGCCGCGCGCCAAAGCCGCGCCGATGCCAGTCGAAGCTCCGGTGATCAGCACCGCCTTGCCGGCGAGATCGGGAATGACGAGACGCGCGTCGGTCGAGGCGCTCGAGGCCATGGCTTGATCGATCCTGAATCGAGTATGGCGCGACTGTGAGCGGTTCGGCGCCGGCGGTCAACGCGCTCTGGCGGGCCGGGCGGATGCAAAAGATTTATTCGCCTGCTGTCGCAAACTGACAGGGACGTTCGTCATAAGGACGAGCCTCGATCAAGGGTAAGTGCAGCGCGACATTGTTCCCACAGGCGCCAAATCCTTCCACGCGCCTCTTGTCGATCTTGCGACGCGCACACTATATGAGCGCGCGGCAATTCACATAAAATTGAAGCGCGACGCGCGCTCGCCAGAATGAAAGGGACCGCCGTCGCATGAATTGGTTTCTTCTTGCGCTAATCGCGCTGGCGGCCGCGGCAGGGGCGAGCGAAGTCGCGGGCTTCGTCAAGATTCCGGTCCCGTCGGGCGTTTTCTTTGCGGTCGCCGGTCTCGCCGCGCTGTTCCTTATTCTTCGCCTGCTGCCTCTGCGCGCGCGCAGAGTGGTCGTCTTCGGGCTGACCTTCGTCGTCTTGGCCGGCCTTTCCGGCGGCCTTTGCTACTTTCAGTTCTTCATCAAGCCGCAGATGGTGAAGGGTTTCATCGCCGCCGCTTTCACGCCGAAGCCGACCGCGGTCACCGCCGAGAAAGTCGCCAAAGAGACATGGCCGCCGTCGCTGCCGGCGATCGGCACGCTGCACGCCTATCAGGGCATCGACGTCGCGCCGCAGGTGGCGGGGATCGTCGCGGCGGTTCATTTCAAGTCCGGTCAGGACGTCGAGGCTGGCGCGCCATTGGTCGATATTGACGATTCGGTCGACCAAGCCGATCTCAAGAACGGCATGGCGCAGCTCAAGAACGCCGAAGTCTCGCTCGAGCGTCAGCAGCAGCTCATGATCGGCGGCAACACGGCCAAGGCCCAGCTCGACGCCGCTCTGGCGACGCGCGATTCGGCTGCGGCGAGCGTCGAGCGTACAAAAGCTATCATCGCGCAGAAGAAGATCGTCGCGCCTTTCGCCGGCCGCCTCGGCATCAGCAAGGTCGATGTCGGCCAGTACGTCGCGGTCGGCTTCAGCATGGTCACGCTGCAGCAGCTCGATCCGATCTATGTCGACTTCTCGACGCCGGAGCAATCGCTGCGCACCTTGGCGATCGGGCAGGAGGCGCGCCTGACCGTCGACGCGCTGCCCGGCCAGACCTTCGCCGGCAAGATTTCGGCGATCGACGCGCGCGTCAGCCAAGATACGCGCAACGTGCTGGTGCGCGCCGAATTCCCGAATCCGAAACACAAGCTCCTGCCCGGAATGTTTGCGCAGATCGACATCGCCTCGGGGCAGCCAAGCGACGTGCTCACCGTGCCGCGCACGGCGATCATCTATTCGCTTTACGGCGACAATGTCTTTGTCGTTAAGCCGGCGCCGCCGAAGGAAGGCGAGGCGCAGGCGGCGGAGAAAGGTCACGACAACCTCATTGTCGAGCGTCGCTTCGTCCGCGTCGGCGCGACGCGCGGCGAGCGCGTCGCCGTCCTCGACGGTCTGAAAGAAGGCGAGATGGTCGTCACGTCCGGCCAAATCAAGTTGCAGCCGAATTTCCCAGTGACGATCGATAATCCCGGCGCGCTGCCGCCGCGGGCCGAATTGCCGAAGCCTTAAGGATAAGGGGCGCTCGTGGCGAGCTTCACGGATCTCTTCATTCGGCGGCCGGTCCTTTCGACCGTGGTCAGCCTGCTCGTGCTGCTTGTCGGCGTGATGGCGCTGTTCAAGCTCCAGGTCCGGCAATTCCCGGCCATGTCGAACACCACCATTACCATCACCACGACCTATCCCGGCGCCAACGCCGACCTGATCAAGGGCTTCATCACCACGCCGATCGAACAGGCGGTGGCGAGCACCGAAGGCATCGACACGCTGGTCTCGACCTCGCAGCAGAACGTCTCGACGATCACGTTGAACTTGCGGCTCGACGCCAATCCAGACCGCGCCGTCGCCGACGTTCTCGCCAAGACCAATCAGGTGCGCAGCGTCCTGCCGCGCGACTCCAACGATCCGGTCGTGGTCAAGCAGACCGGGCAAGGTTATGCGCTGATGTACATGTCCTTCAATTCGAAGGTCATGACCGGCGCCCAGATCACCGATTACCTCTCGCGCGTCGTGCAGCCGCGGCTGCAGACGATCAACGGCGTCGCGCAAGCGCAGATTCTCGGCGGCCAGACTTTCGCCATGCGCATCTGGCTCGATCCGGTGAAAATGGCGGCTCTGGGCGTCACCCCGGCCGACGTCTCGCGCGCGCTCGCCGCCAACAATTTCACCACCGCGGCTGGCGAGATCAAGAGCGACTACACCCAGGTCAGCGTCGATGCATTGACCTCGCTCGATAACGCCCAGGCCTTCGGCCAGCTCATCGTCGCGGCGCGCGGCGACGCGCTGATCCGCCTCGGCAATATCGCGACGATCGAGCTCGGCCCGGAAAACTCCAATTCGTCGGCCGTGTTCGATGGGCTGAAGGCTGTGTTCATCGGCGTCTACGCGACGCCGGACGCCAACCCGCTCACCGTCATCAACGACGTTCGTGCGGCCTTTCCCGACATTCAGAAGCAATTGCCGGCGGGCTTGAAAGGCGCGATCGCCTATGACGCGACCGAATTCATCCGCGCCTCGATCTGGGAGGTGGGCAAGACCCTGGCCGAGGCGGCCGGCATCGTCATCATCGTCATTTTCCTGTTCCTCGGCAATCTGCGCTCGACGGTCATTCCGATCGTGACTATCCCGCTATCGCTGATCGGCGTGATGATCGCGCTGTTGGCGCTGGGCTATTCGATCAACCTGTTGACGCTGCTGGCGCTGGTCCTCGGCATCGGCTTGGTCGTCGACGACGCGATCGTCGTGGTCGAGAACATTCATCGCCACATCGAAGAGGGCATGTCGCCGTTCGACGCGGCGCTGAAGGGCGCGCGCGAAATTGCGCTGCCGGTCATCGCGATGACGATCACGCTCGCCGCTGTCTACGCGCCGATCGGCTTCGTCTCCGGCGTCACCGGCGCGCTGTTCCGGGAATTCGCCTTCACGCTGGCCGGCTCGGTGATCGTCTCCGGCTTCATTGCGCTGACCCTGTCGCCGATGATGTGCTCGAAATTGCTGAAATCGCATTCCGGCGACGGCTGGCTGACCCGGCTTCTGGACGGAATATTCGAACGGCTGAGGCGCGCTTACGAGCGCCGCCTGGCGAGCACGCTCAATTTCCGCCCGCTGACCATTCTCATCCTGGCCGGCGTCTTGGTCCTCAACGGCATCATGTACGTCTCGACGCCGAAAGAGCTGGCGCCGGAAGAGGACCAGGGCATCGCGCTCGCGCTGGTCAAGGTGCCGCAATCGGCTAACCTCGACTATCTCGAGCACGCGACCGATGCGCTTTACGACAAGCTCAAGCAGATTCCGGAATTCGCCCATCTCTTCGTCATCAACGGCTTCAACGGCGTGCGCCAGGCCTTTACCGGCATTCTGTTCAAGCCGTGGGATCAGCGCGAGCGCTCGACCAAGCAACTGATCGGCCTGTTGCAACCTCTGCTGCAACAAATACCGGGCGCGCAATTCCTCGCCTTCGCGCCGCCGGCTCTGCCCGGCTCGACGGGCGGGCCGCCGATGCAATTCGTCATCCGCACGACCGGCGATTTCGAGACGCTCGCCAATGTGGCGGAGCAAATGCAGAAAGCGGCGCGAGACAGCGGGCTGTTCCTGTTCACCGACACGGACTTGAAGTTCGATACGCCGCAATATCAATTCAAGATCGATTTCGACAAGGCCAACCGGATCGGCGTCAACATGCAGGACGTCGGCACGGCTCTGTCGACGATTCTGGGCGGCAACTACGTCAACCGATTCAACCTTTACGGCCGCAGCTACGAAGTCATCCCGCAAGCGCCGCGCGAATACCGCATGACGCCTGATTGGCTGATGCGCTACGAGGTGCGCGCCAGCAATGGCGAGCTCGTGCCGCTGTCGACCATCGCGACCGTCACCCAAAACGTCCAGCCTAACGCGCTGACCAGCTTCCAGCAGTTGAATTCGGCGACGCTTTCCGGCGTGCCGTTCCCGGGCCATACGCTCGGCGAAGCGTTGGACTTCCTCAAAGCCAAATCCGCCGAGATTTTCCCGGAGGGCTTCACTTACGATTTCCAGGGCGACAGCCGGCAATACGAGCAGGAAGGCAATGTCCTCGTCTACGCCTTCGTGTTCGCGCTGATCGTCATTTACCTGGTGCTGGCGGGTCAGTTCGAGAGCTTCCGCGATCCGCTCATCATCCTGATCGCGCTGCCGACCGCGATGTTCGGCGCGCTCCTGCCGCTCAACATCGGCAGCGTCATGGGCGCGACGAGCATCAACATCTATTCGCAGATCGGCCTCGTCACTCTGATCGGCCTCATCTCCAAGCACGGCATCTTGATGGTCGAATTCGCCAATCGGATGCAGGAGGAAGAGGGGATGAGCCGGCGCGAGGCGATCGAGCATGCCGCCGGCGTGCGTTTGCGCCCGATTCTCATGACCACGGCGGCCATGGTCGTCGGCATGCTGCCGCTCATTTTCGCTTCCGGCGCGGGCGCCAAAAGCCGGTTCGAAATCGGCCTCACCATCTTCGCCGGCATGGCGATCGGCACGCTGTTCACGCTGTTCGTGACGCCCGCGGTCTACACGTTCGTCGCCCGCGACCATCGCGCGGCGGCGGCGGCGGCGCGCGCCGCGGGACGGCCGCATCTGGTGGAAGGCGCGCCAGGGGAAATGCGCCCGGCGGCGGAGTAGGGCGGGCGGCGGCCGATAAGATTGTTGGAAACCCTGGACTAGGGTAGTCTAGTCTCCACCATGACTAGACCGAGGAAAGCGGGCTCCGGCGCAGCCGCTCGGGCGCGTTGGACGGCGAACGACGTCAGCGGCAAGCCGACCTACCTTGAGGACGATCGTCGCGGCATCGACCGAACCGCCAAGATCCGCAAGCTCGTTCGCGACAATCCCAAACACGGCGCGACGGCAAAGCGTTTCAAATTCTACACGGACGGCATGGCGGTCGGCGATTATGTCGCGGCTGTCGTAGCTGCAGGATTTTCGGAGGCGACGGCTTTGGACGACGTTCTATTGGACATCAGCCGAGGTTTCATTACGCTCCAACGGGAGCAAGAAGCCGCCTGGACGGTGCCGGACGCGAAAGCGAGACTATCGGAAATTCTCCGGCTGGCGCGCGAGGGAAAGCCGCAGACGATAGGGGCTCAAGACCCATGCGTCGTGGTCTCAGCGGACGACTACGAACGTCTTCGACCAAGAAGACATCTCGGTCAATTCCTCCTTGAAACAGCCCCGCGCGGCGCGGACATCGAACTGCCAAGCAGAGCCGATCATCGCGGCGACCCCTTCGCCGAGCAATGATCTGTAGCGCTGATGCGAGGATTTCTACTCGACACCAACGTTCTCTCCGAAGCTGCGAGAGCCAAGCCTTCGAGCAAGGTCGAGGCCTTCCTGGCGCGGCCCGACGAAATGTGGCTCAGCGTCGTATCGTTGCACGAATTCGCCTTCGGTCTAACGGGGCTGGCCGATGTGACGCGCCGCGTGCGACTTGAGACCTGGCTTGATTCGATCAAGGAAGCGTTCGTCGACCGCCTCATCGTCGTCGACGACAAGATCGCAGAGACCGCAGGCAGAATTCGCGGAGCGTCAGCTTTGATGGGACGAATTGTCGATCCGCTCGATTCTGTTATTGCCGCAACCGCGGCCATACACGCGCTGACGCTGGCGACGCGAAATACCCGCGACTTTGTGCATCCGAACGTCGGTCTTCTCAATCCATGGGAAACGTAGGCGCATGCGACGCTGCGCGCTCCCGTTCTTCGTCGCTGTCGCCTTGTGTTTTCACGGCGGAGCGTGCGCTCAAAATCGGGCCCCGGGTGATGGCGCGACGGTTACTCGAGGCAGCCCGGACGTCTCGGTCGGCGGCGCCGCGGCCGGCCGGCAAGGCGACGCGACGACCGGCGGCGCGCCGATCGTTCAGGGCTCATCCAACGTCTTCATCAACGGCGAGCCGGCGGCGATGGTCGGCGGCCGCGTCGGCTGCGGCGGCGCGGTCGTCACGGGCTCGTCGACCGTTTTCGTCAACGGCAAGCCGCTCGCCCGCGCCGGCGACAAAACGCAAGGCTGCGCGCGGTAGCAGCCTATCCTCTCGCTTCGCGGGCGAGGAAATGTAAGGGGGGACGCCGTGCCGGCCTATGGCGATTACCAGAACGAGATTTACCTCAAGGGCCTCTACGGCCAGAAGCCGAAGCTTCCCGTCGATTTCCGCTCGCTGGAAGCGAAAGCCGCCGAGGCGATGCCGGCCAGCGTGCTCTCCTACGTACAAGGGGGCTGCGGCGACGAGCATACGCAGAGCCTCAACGCCGCCGCTTTCGCGCGCTGGGGGCTGATCCCGCGCATGATGGTCGATACATCCGAGCGCGACCTCTCGATCGAGTTGTTCGGCCTGAAGCTGGCGTCGCCTTTGCTGATGGCGCCGATCGGCGTAATCGGTCTTTGCAGCCAGGACGGCCATGGCGATATCGCAACGGCGAAGGCGGCGGCGCGGACCGGGGTTCCGATGGTCGCCTCGACTCTGTCGAATGATCCGATGGAGGAAGTCGCCAAGGAGCTGAAAAGCGCGCCGGGTTTCTTCCAACTCTACACGCCGAAGCATGTCGGCGTCGCCGAAAGCCTGGTGCGCCGCGCCGAGGCCGCGGGCTTCAAGGCGCTCGTCGTGACGCTCGACACTTGGGTCACAGGCTGGCGGCCGCGCGATCTCAACGACGGCAATTTTCCGCAGCTTCGCGGCCACTGCCTGGCCAACTACTTTTCCGATCCCGTCTTCCGCTCGACGCTCAAGCGCCCGCCGGAGGAGGACGGCGCTTCCGCGGTGATGCAATGGGCGAGCATGTTCGGCAAAGTCCTGACCTGGGCCGATCTGCCCTGGCTGCGCTCGCTGACCAAGCTGCCGCTGATCTTGAAAGGCGTCTGCCATCCCGACGACGCGCGCCGCGCCATCGATGGCGGCGCCGACGCGATCTATTGCTCGAACCATGGCGGCAGGCAGGCGAATAGCGGGTTGGCCGCGATCGACATGCTGCCGGATGTGGTTAAAGTGGCCGGGACTACGCCGGTGATCTTTGATTCTGGGATAAGGTCAGGTACGGACATGATCAAGGCGATGGCGCTCGGCGCCAAGGCGGCGGGCGTGGGAAGGCCTTACGCCTACGGGTTGGCGCTCGACGGCGTCGACGGGATCGTCCATGTGCTGCGATGCCTGCTGGCGGAAGCCGACTTGCTGATGGCGGTGGACGGGTATCCGCGGCTGGCGGATTTGGGGCCGGAGGCCTTGCGGAGGAGCGACGCCTGATCGTTCGCGAGGCGTTCGCCTGGAGCGCTCGGCTTGTTACGGCCGCGCCGCGGCGGGAAAATAGGCCGGGATGCTGAAAGCCGTCAGGAACTGTCGCGCGTGATGGTTCAGATAAAGGCTGAGCATGCGTTGCTCGACGAATTTGGCGTCGCCTTCCCGAATGGCGGCGGCGAAGGCCTGCAGATAGGCTCGCGTCTGCGCGATGAGTTCAGGGCCGGCTGGGTCGCCGTGACCCGGATAGAACGTCACGACGCGATCTTTTGAAAAAGCCTCGAGCTCGTCCAGCCGCGAACACCAGCTTTCGATATGGCGCTCCTGCAGGTAGAGATGCGTGCCGTGATAGACGAGGTCGGCGCAGAGCAGCGCCTTCTGCCCGGGGATGCGTATCGTCGCGATATGCTTCGCCTCGCCCTCGCCGAACTCGGCGATATCGAGAGCGGCCGCGTCGATTTCGAGCGTGTCTCCATCGACAATTTTCGGCGTCACGAGCCGCCGCGGTCCTTCCGCGCCCAATCGGCCTTGAAGCATCGAAAACATCCATGGGCCATCGGTTTGGATGTCGGCGACGACATTGGCCGTGCTCACGAAACGCGCCGCCGGAAAGCGATCTGCGATCAAGTCCGACCCCAGAAAGTGGTCGGGATGGGCGTGCGAGATGAACACGGCTTTGAGGCGCTTGCCGGAACGATCGATCATGTCGGCGAGCCTGCCGGCGTCGCTGCGCAGCATCGGCGCATCGAACAAGATCGCCTCGGAGACGCCGGAAACGAAATAGGCGTTCGACCATGCGCCCGCTTCGCTGGCGACGAACCGCTGAATGTCGAGGGAGGCCACTGCCGACTGCCCTTTCATGCTCGTGCTCGCGTCGATTATCGCTCGTCGGTCCATCCTGCGCCTTCGGCCGGCGGCGTCACCGTCGCCCAGCGCTCCGCGATCTTGTCGCCCTCGAAACGCCAAAGCACGAAGCCGTGGAACTGCATCTTTTTGCCGGAAGGACCCGTCCACCGCCAGATGTTGCGGCAGACTACCTTGTCGCCCTCCGCGATCATGTCTTCGATCGTCAGGCGCAAATCGGGCATCTGCTTGTAGAGGCCGAGCATCATGTCCTCATCGCCTTTGACGCCGGTCGGTTTCCCGCCCGGTCCGTCGTGATCGTAAAAGTCCGGCGTCATGTTCTTATGGATGACGGCGGCGTTCCTCTTGTTGACGAACTCCTCGAAATGGTCCCGAACGAACTGCTTCATCTGCGAAGGGGTAAGATGCGTTGCCATTTGCTTGCCCCGTGGTAGGATGAATGACGTTTTCCCGACGACTTCTCGTTCAAATTTGAAGCGGCTTGCGGCCTCTCGGCCCGCGCCTGAGGAGAGGCTAGTCGAGAAGCGAGATTGTGAGAAGGACGCACAATATTGTAAGTCATGGGACGCAGCGATGAAGAACCATTTCGGCTGTCCGGTGCAGGCGACGTCGAACGTTCTGGCCGGGAAATGGAAAGTGCTGATCGTCTGGCATTTGTCGTTCCAGTCCTATCGCTTCGCCGAGCTCAGGGCGCTGTTGCCCGGCGTCAGCGAAAAGGTTCTGACGAGCCAATTGCGCGAATTGGAGCATGACGGCGTCATCGGCCGCCGCGCGAGCGGCGAAGCGCCGCAGCGGGTCGATTATTCTCTGACCGAGGCCGGCGCCGAGTTGATCCCGGTGATGGAAGGCATGTGCGCTTGGGGCGTGAAACACCTGGGCGTCCCGCCGAGCCTGCCGCGTCCCGGGCAAAGCTTTGGGATGTCGCAATAGCGTCCAATTGGCGCGTCGTCGATGGTCACCGATTCGCTCGGATCATCGCGCCGCTTCGCATCACCTTTTTGTCGTGCGAGGCTCAAGCATGGCGCCGGTGATCCGGCGTCGGCCGTGGACGATGCGAAGCACGGTCACGGCGTCGCGGTCGTGGCGATAGATCGCAAGATAGGGATCAACGACGCTAACGCGAACGCCGCGTCCAAGGCGCTGGCGCGGCGGTCCGAGGTCCGGATAATCGCGCAAAAGCCGAAAGAGGTCGTCGAACAAGGCGCGGTATTTGGCGGCGACGTTACGGCCAGCTTCCGCCGCGAGGTAGTCAAAAATTCTGTCCGCGTCGTTAAGAGCGGCTGGCGTGAGGATAAGCCGCGCCATTACCGTTGGAGGCGGCGGAAGAGCGCGTCCATGTGGGCGTTGTATTCCTCGAGCGTGACCACTTCGCCGCGTTCAACTTGGGCGATCGCCTCGTCAACATAAGGCTTGGCCCATGCGAGGTCGTCCTGCTCGATCTTGACGTAGTCGGCCATGCTGGCGTCGAGCAGGTGACGCACAGCGGCTTCCGGCGAGGCAAAGTCGCCTTTCGCCACGCGGGCGGCGAGCCAAGCCTCTTGCTCCGGCGTAAGGGTGACGGTCACGGTCATGGCCCCAATATAGAGGGAGGCGGCGATTTAGAGAAGCCGTGGGAGGTCGCGACGGCGTTCTGTAGCCGCGGTCGCCGACCCCGTAGCACCGGCTCGGCGAGGCCGGCGACAGATCGCCGAAGCGCTTCGGCGGCGCCAATGACGGCGGATGCGCCAAGCGCTAACGGTCGCGTGCAGCCGCCGCGATGAGTCGCTTATTTGTCTCGCGAGACACGGAAAAGACGCCGCATGGTTTCCGCGTCTTTGAGGCGCGCAAGATAAATCCCGCCCCTAGTTCGACCCGCCGGAGGCGAGCCGAACTTCCCCGAGCGCAGCGAGGGTCGGGACGCCCCTTGTCCCGACGCCTCCAGAAGGCCGCCGCAGGCAGCCGGGGTCAAGGGAGCGCCGGAGCAACCCAGAGCCACGCGCAGCTCGCGGAGCGAGCGAGCATGGCGAGGAGCGGACCTTGACGCCGGCGAGCACGGCGGCGCTGGGCGCTTGATCGTTCTCCACGTCACCACGTCTTGGCCGGGCTTGTCCCGGCCATCCACGCGGCGCCGCTGCGGCAAACTATGAAATCCGAAGCTGTGGAACGGCGTGGATGCTCGGCACAAGGCCGGGCATGACGAGCGTAGGTACGGCACAGCGTACGGAATGGCGATCGCGGCTTCGGTGGAAACCGCGGCCATGACTGAACCAGCGTGCCGCCGTGCTCGCCGGCGTCAAGGTCCAGTGCTCGCAATCCTCGCCATGCTCGTTCGCTTCGCTCACTGCGCGTGGCTCCGGGTTGCTGCGCGCTTCCCTTGACCCCGGCTGCGCTGCGGCGGCCTTTTGGAAGGGTCGGGACGAGGGGCGTCCCGGCCCTCGCTCCGCGAGGGAAGTTCGACTTGCCCTGCGGGCGGCGTCGAACTAGGGGCGGGAGGAACATAGTCAATGACCTCACGAGACCAGTGCAATAGGTCTCCTACCGAGGTCCTCGGCCATCATGACGAGACATCCATCGGGATCTAGGACTACCACCTCCCGCCTCCCGCCTTCGATATCGCCATATCGCCGCCAAACCTCTCTTGGGCCGACATAGATCGGAATCCGTAGTCCGCTTAGTCGCTCGATGATCGGATCGACCGAGGCGACTTGTACCTGGAACATCACCCCGCGCCCATAAGGCCTCTCAAGCGACGCAGTCTCCCATTTCCCAGATCGCTCGCAGAGCATGATCTGCGCGCCTTCCGGCCGCTCCGATAGACAAAGCTTTCTTCTGGACGCTGGTACGCGATTTCGAAACCCAGAGCGCGCCAGAACCGAAGGCTCTCGCGGATATCTTCCACGAGCAGTTCCGACACGAGTTTTTGCAAAGCCTTTTTTTGGCGGTCTGTCATAGTCGATGGCCATCGTTTCACTCGGTATTGTAACCAGACGACATCTCCGCCCGCTAATACCTCCCCCTCCGCCCCCGCATCCCCCCGCGCGGCCGCGCCTCGCCGCCGCCCCAATTGTGCGGGCCCATATCGGCGTCGCCCGGCTTGTGCGGCCGGTGCGCGGGCATATTCGCCGCGCGCCCGAACGGTCGCTCGCCGCGGTACCCGCCGGTCTGAGCGTCGATCGCCTCCTGCCGCGCCAGCGGATCGTCGCTCACCGCCAGGTTCACCGCCTGCAGGCGCTTGATCTCGTCGCGCAGGCGCGCGGCCTCTTCGAATTCGAGGTTGCCGGCGGCCTCCTTCATGCGCTTTTCGAGATCGGCGATGGTCGCGTTCAGGTTGTGGCCGATCGCGGCGCCGGCTTGCGTAACGAGGCCGGAATCGACGGTGACGTGGTCGCCTTCGTAGACCGAGGAGAGAATATCGGCGATGCCGCGCTTGATCGAGGCCGGGGTGATGCCGTTCTCGTCGTTGTACTTCTGCTGCTTCTCGCGCCGGCGCTGGGTCTCGGCCATGGCGCGCTGCATCGAGCCGGTCACGGTATCGGCGTAGAGAATGACTTTGCCGTCGACATTGCGGGCGGCGCGGCCGATCGTCTGGACCAGCGAGGTCTCCGAGCGCAGGAAGCCCTCCTTGTCGGCGTCGAGAATGGCGACGAGCGCGCATTCGGGTATGTCCAGGCCTTCGCGCAGGAGGTTGATGCCGACCAGCACGTCGAAGGCGCCGAGGCGGAGATCGCGGATGATCTCGATGCGCTCGAGCGTGTCGATGTCGGAATGCATGTAGCGCACGCGAACGCCGTTCTCGTGCAAATACTCGGTCAGGTCCTCGGCCATGCGCTTGGTCAGGGTCGTCACCAGGGTCCGGTAGCCGCGCCGCGCGACCTCCTTGACCTCGCCGAGCAAATCGTCGACCTGGCTGCGCGCCGGCCGCACTTCGACCGGCGGGTCGATCAGGCCGGTCGGCCGGATCACCTGCTCGACGAAGATTCCGCCGGTGCGCTCCAGCTCCCACGGGCCAGGCGTCGCCGAGACATGGACGGTCTGCGGCCGCATCGCCTCCCATTCCTCGAAGCGCAAAGGCCGATTGTCCATGCAGGAGGGCAGGCGGAAGCCGTATTCGGCGAGCGTCGCCTTGCGGCGATAGTCGCCGCGGTACATGGCGCCGATCTGCGGCACGGTGACGTGGCTCTCGTCGATGAAGACGATGGCGTTGTCGGGGAGGTATTCGAACAGGGTCGGCGGCGGCTCGCCCGGCCTTCGGCCGGTGAGATAGCGCGAATAGTTCTCGATGCCGGCGCAGGAGCCGGTCGCTTCCAGCATTTCGAGATCGAACAGAGTGCGCTGCTCGAGCCGCTGCGCTTCGAGCAGGCGGCCGTTGCGATTGAGGAAATCGAGCCGCTCCTTCAATTCCTGCTTGATCGCCTTGATCGATTGCAGCAGGGTCGGCCGCGGCGTCACGTAATGGCTGTTGGCGTAGACCTTGACGAACTCCAAGTCCTGCGTCTTCTGGCCGGTGAGCGGATCGAACTCGACGATCGCCTCGATCTCGTCGCCGAAAAAGCCGACGCGCCAGGCGCGGTCCTCATAGTGGGCGGGAAAAATCTCGAACGAATCGCCGCGCACCCGGAACATCCCGCGGGCGAAATCGCCCTGGGTGCGCTTGTACTGCAAGGCGACGAGGTCGGAGATGAGCTGGCGCTGGTCGATCCTGTCGCCGATTTTCAGCGAGAAAGTCATCGCCGTATAAGTCTCGACCGAGCCGATGCCGTAGATGCAGGAGACGGAGGCGACGATGATCGCGTCGTCGCGCTCGAGCAGCGAGCGGGTGGCGGCGTGGCGCATCCGGTCGATCTGCTCGTTGATCGAGGATTCCTTCTCGATATAGGTGTCGGTGCGCGGGACGTAGGCCTCCGGCTGGTAGTAATCGTAGTACGAGACGAAATACTCGACGGCGTTGTTCGGGAAGAAGCTCTTGAACTCGCCATAGAGCTGGGCGGCGAGCGTCTTGTTCGGCGCGAGGATCAGGGCCGGGCGCTGCGTGCGCTCGATCACCTGGGCCATGGTGAAAGTCTTGCCCGAGCCGGTGACGCCGAGCAGGACCTGGTCGCGCTCGTTTTGGTTCAGGCCGGCGACGAGCTCGTCGATCGCCTGCGGCTGGTCGCCTTTCGGCTCGTAGTCGGAGACGATTTTCAGCCTGACGCCGCCTTCCGACTTTTCCGGCCGCGGCGGGCGATGCGGCGTCCAGGTCGGCCGGTTGCGGATGTTCGGGTCGCCGCGCTCGAGCAGATCTTTGAGCGATTCGACTGTCGCGGCGGCGCCGGTCATGCCGCGCGGATGGAGATCCTCGTCCTCGTCGGCGAGGTCGCGGTCGAAGGCGACCGGCGCTTCGGCGAAGCCGGGCGGGTTGTCGATGAGCGCCGGGTTGAGGAGCGCGGCGAGATGCTCGTCCAGAGGACGGCCTTCGGGCTTGGAGGCCTTGGCGCGGGTCGGCTTGCTCGGAGACTTCGGCTTCTTCGGCATGGCGGCAATATGGGGCGAAAGGCGAACGGGGGAAAGGGAGCGCGGGCGCGAGCTGAAAGTCGCCGCTCCGCCTTAGCTTGTCCCACTGTCAGCTGATGACAGCAGCGGCCCTGCGCTTGTTCGACGCCGCCCCGGGCAAGTCGAACCGCGACGGCGGCCGCGCGCCGCGCCGCTCGCTCCGGAAGGGGTTCGACATACCCTCCGGGCGAGGCCGACCAATGCTGGACGCGCCGCTACTCCCCCGCGAGCCGCAAGGCCGGCTTCTGACCCTCTCTGCGCCTCAGCATCGCCTCGCGCTCATAGACATAGTCCCGCGTGCGCGGCACGACGTCCTGCCGTTTCGCGAGCTGAATCTGGAAAACCATGTGGCCGTCGACGCGGAAACTCGTCTCCGAGCCGGCGAGGTAGAATTCCCACATTCGGCAGAAGCGTTCGTCATACATGGCCCTGGCTTCGTCGCGCCGCGCCATGAACCGCTCGCGCCAGGCTTTCAGCGTGTCGGCATAGTGCAAGCGAAGGATTTCGGTATCGGTGACGAAGAGCCCGACGCGCTCGATCGAAGCCATGACTTCGGAGAGCGAGGGAATATAGCCGCCGGGGAAGATATATTTCTCGATCCAAGGATTGGTCGCCCCGGGCGGGCCGCTGCGGCCGATCGCGTGCAGGATCATCACCCCGTCGTCCTTGAGCAACCGGCGCACATTCTGGAAATATTCGTCGTAGCCCGGCGCGCCGACATGCTCGAACATGCCGACCGAGACGATGCGGTCGAACTTTTCTTCGACGTCGCGGTAATCCTTCAGCGCGAATTGGACGCGGTCGGCGAGGCCGGAATCGATCGCCCGTTTGGTCGCCACCGCGTGCTGCTCTTTGGACAGCGTGACGCCCGTCGCGCGCGCGCCGGCGGTTTGCGCGAGGTACAAGGCCATGCCGCCGAAGCCGCAGCCGATGTCGAGCACGTCATGGCCGTCCTCGATGAGCAGTTTGGCGGCGATGTGCCGCTTCTTGGCGAGCTGCGCCTGGTCGAGCGTATCGGTCGGACGTTCGAAATAGGCGCAGGAATATTGCCGGTCGCTGTCGAGGAAAAGGTCGTAAAGGCGGACGTTGAGATCGTAATGATGGGCGATATGCCGCCGCGCGCGCAGTCGGTCGTTGCGCTGGCGCAGGCGGCGGGTCGCCACGCGCGCCTTCTCGATCCAGGCGAGCCAGCGCGGGCCGCCGCCCAGCGCCATATTGCGCGCGCCGAGCGCGAGGAGATCGTAGAGATCGCCGCGCGTCACCAGGATGCGTCCATCCATGTAGAGTTCGCCAAGCGCGAGCGCCGGATCGACGAGCAAAGCCCGCTCGGCCGCGCGATCGGTTATTCTGATCGCAATTTTCTCACCAGAGCCGTCGCCGTACGTCTCGACGACGCCGTCTGCAGTCTCGACATCGAGCGAGCCGACGCGGATCAGGCTCGGGAGCACACGCCGTAAGATAACGCCCATCACACCGCCCGCCTAACAATGCCGGCGGCTGAGGCGCCGGACCGCGATACTTATTGTTAAGGCGAAACTATGATGGTCGGACCGCGGATTCAAGTTCCGTTCGGCATAGCCGGTTTGCGGAGGGCGGTCGGCGCCGCGAGTTGCCTCATCGATGGAACATGCCCGGGCTTTGAGGCGGCCGCTGCAATCGACGCCTGCCAAACGCAGCGCCGCAAGTATCTGCCGCGCAGATCAATCGATCAGCGCGGCTGGAGCGCCCGGAGGCGACGCGCGCGCCACGTTCAGCGACGGCGACGCGCTTCGCCAGAGCCAAAGCAACTTCACGCTGCTGCCGCGCGAGGACTAAGCCGTCGCGAAAGGCTGGTTCGCGTTTCGCCTTTGCTGCGCGGCGCGGAGACAGGCGATGGCCATTTCGATCTCGTTGCGCTGGCGTTCGAGATTGCCGATCTGATCAGCGATTTGCTGCGCGTTCAACCGCTCTTCGATATCAGCCTCGCCGTCGCGGTCCGCGGCCAGCAGGGCTCTGATCTCGGTCAAGGTGAAGCCGAGCTGCTTGCCCTTGAGAATGATCCGCAGGCGTTTGCGATCGGCCGCTGCATAAAAGCGGCTTGCGCCATGCCGCCGCGGCTGCAGCAAGCCGCGATCTTCATAGAAGCGCAAAGTGCGCAGGCTCACGGCGAACTCGCGCGCCACTTCGCCGATCGTCGCTTCGTCGCCCCGTTTGCCGTCTTGCGGCGGAGTATATTCGCTCACTGGGAATGCCACGCCCATCGCGCCCCTCCAACTTCACGTCGCTTCTCTCCCCTTCGATCGACGCCGGGCTTCGCCCCGGCGGCGCCGCGGCACAAACATAGCTAAATTTTTCGCCTTTGCAATCTAGAGTTGTAGGCCCGAGAAATTCAATCGACAAATTGACCATTCGGAACTCGGACTTTGAGCCGCCTTAACGGTTTGTTCACCACGTCAGCCGAAACATGACCGCCACGATCCGGGGAGCCGATGGCGTCTCGCATCACACTCGGCGTTGGTCATCCATGAGCAGAGCGGCTGCTTGGAGCATCAGAGGCATCGGCCGCGAGACCCGCGAGGCCGCCCATGAGGCCGCTCGCCGCGCCGGCATGAGCCTCAGCGAATGGCTCGACGAGGCGATCGCGGAACGCGCCGCCGAGCAGGGCGTCGATCCTGACGAATTCGATCCCGACGATCGCCTCGACGCCATCGCCGATCGTCTGAACGATCTTTCGAGCCACGACCAAGCGCGCAACCGCAACAAGCGCCTGGCCGAGCCGGACGAAGAGGATGAAGCGCCGGTTCGGCGATTCACGTCGCGGGAAGACACGAAACGGGCCGAGGACTTGCTCGAGGCGGCGATCGCGCGTTTCGAGAGCCGCGCCGCGAAAGCCGAGGAGCGCACGGCGCGCGCCCTCGATTCGGTCGCCGAGTGGATCGAAAAGCGGCAAGTCAGCGAATCTGAACGCGCCAAAGAAGCGGTGAGCGCCATGCGGCAGGTCGAGACGGTCGCGCGCGACCTCGACAAGCGAATCAGCGACCTCTCGAATCGGCTGGACGCATCCGAGCGTAGTCGTCGCGAGAGCCGCCCCCGCATCGATCTCGCCGAGGCGGTTTCTCAGATCGCCCGCCGCCGCCAGGCGCTTGACGGCGATCGATCCGCCGGCTCGCCGGCGCCGCAGACGGAGGCCGCGAGCGGCTGGCGCAATTTCGGCGTCGATCTCTCGGCGCCGGCGGCTGCGCCAATTGCGGCGCCGGCCAGGGATGCGGGCGGCCTGCGCGAAGAACTTGAACGTCTCAACCAGCGCCTCGACGAGATGCGGCGGACGCAGACCGAAAAGGCGAGCGAGCCAAACGCCGTACGCGAAGAGCTCCAGCGCCTCAATCAGCGCCTCGAGGAATTTCGTCGCGCGCAAAGCGAAAAAGGCGGCGCGCCGGAAGCCGAATTCGCCGCTTTGCGCGGCGAGCTCTCGGCCATGTCGCGGGCGCTCGCCGAACTCGCGCCGCGCAACGCCGTGGTCGCGATCGAGGGCGCGGTGCGCGACTTGTCCGAACGGGTGGCGGCGCTGCGCGACAACAGTTTACGCGACTCGCTCGCCAAGCCGGTCGATGAAATCGTCGCCGCGATCCGCGAGACGCTGCAGGCGCATGATCCGCGCAAGGCGGTCGTCAGTCTCGAGCGCGAAATCGGCGCGATCAACGATCGCCTCGACGTCTTGGCGCGGGCCAAGATCGAGCCCGAGGCGCTGGAGCGCATCCGGCGGCAGACCGAGGAAGTGCGGAACATGCTCAGCGCCGCCGCGCTGCGGCCGATGCCGGTCGACCGGCTCGAAAAGCAGATCGGCGAACTCGCCGACCGAGTCGATCGTTTGGGCTCGAGCCGTTCGCCGCATGTCGATTCCGCGCAGGTCGTCGCCTCGCTGGACAATGCCCGCGCCGAGATCGAGCGCTCGACATCGGCGGCCGTGCTGAACGTCGTCGAACGGCGGCTCGAAGAGATCGCCGTGCGCATGGACCAGGCGCTGGCGCGGGCCCAATCGGCTTCGTCGATCGGCTCGAAAGCGGTCGAAGAATTGGCGCGCCGCATCGACAGCGTCCGCGAGACGATCGAGACTCGCCATCCTTTGCCGCTGGTCAGCGCGTCGCTCGAAGCGACGATGCGCGAACTCGCCGCGAAATTGCAGGACGCGCAGCAGCCGCGCTTCGACGCCGAGCCGATCGAAGCTTGGATGCGCGAGATGAGCGCCAAGCTCGACACCGCCCGGCCGGTGGCGCTCGACACCAAGCCGCTCGAAAGCTGGATGCGCGAGCTCACGGCCAAGCTCGACCGCGGCCCGGCCGGTTTCGACACCGCACCGCTCGAACAGGCCTTGCGCGCGATCGACGACAAGCTTTCGCAAGCCGCCGCGCCGCAGCAGCTGGCGCCCCGGTTCGTCGACGAGACGGCCCAGGCCTTGGTCCGCCAGATCGAAGCCAAGCTCAAGCCGGCGGTCGATGTCGGCGCGATCGAGAGCTTGATTCGCGGCCTCGAAGACAAGCTGGGCCAGCCCGCCGGCCCGGGCGCGTCGCCGGAAGCGCTGGCCGCCCTCCGCGATCAAATCGGCCGCATCGACGCGCGGCTCGACCAGACGCAGGGCGATCTCGCCGCGCTGGTCCGCGGCCTGGAAGACAAACTTCGCCAGCCGCCGAGCGCCGGCCCGTCGCCGGAAGCGCTGGTCGCCCTCCGCGATCAAATCACCCGCATCGACGCGCGGCTCGACCAGACGCAGAACGACCTGGCGGCTCTGAACGCGACCGGCCGGGTCGTCGGGCAATTGTCGAGCAAGCTTGACGAGATGCGCGAAGCGCTGCGCCGCGCCGCGGCGGAAACGGCTGGGCGCGGCGACGTCGTCGCCGCGCGCGACATCGACAATTTGCTCGCCGCGCATGAAGCCTCCGAGCGCCGCATGCAGACGACGTTGGGCGGCCTGCAGGGCCTGCTCGAAAAGCTGGTCGACCGCATGGCGCGGATCGAGGACGACGTCGTCCGCGCGGGCCGCGCGATGCAGGAGCCGAGGCTTGCCGCCCCTGGGCCTGCGCCGACAGCCGCGCCGCCCGCTCCTGAGAAGCAGGAAATCGCGCCGCCGAAACGGACCGAGCCGCCGCCGGTCACGCTCGCCGACCGGGCCCCGCCGCGCGTCGCCTCGACGCCGCGCAGCGACTCGCCTGATTTTCTCATCGAGCCCGGCGCCGGCGCTCCAGCCGCGGCTCAACCGAAATCCGCGATCAACGCCCATATCGCCGCGGCGCGGCGCGCCGCCCAAGCGGCGGCGGTCGAAACGGCGCAGCCGGCCGAGAAGAAAGCGGCGGCGGCAGCGTCGGGCCATCCGATCGCGCAAGCGCGAGCCTTTCTCAACGCGCGCCGGCGCCCGATTCTGCTCGGCCTCGCCTTCGTCATTCTCGGCGCCATCGCCGTGATCGAACTCGGCTCCATGGTCGTCGTCCGGTCGCAGAAGTCGGAAATCGCGCCGCCGCCGTCGAAATCGGCGAGCGAAGCGCCGGCGCCCGAAAAGAGCGAGGCGCGCGCCCTCGACATGGCGCCGACCGGGACGATCGCGCCGCCTCCGGCCGCCGCGCGTAAGCCCGTCCCCGCGCCGGCGGATCTCGCGGCGCTGATCCCGGCGACGACGCCGCAAATGCTGCGCGATCTCGCCGTTGCGGGCGATCCTTCGGCGCAATACGAGCTTGCCGCCCGTCTGTTCGACGGGCGCGGCGTGCAGCGCGACATGCATCAGGCGTCGCAATGGTTCGAGCGCGCGGCCAGTCAGGACTTCGCGCCCGCCCAATATCGGATCGGCGTCTGCTACGAGAAAGGCAACGGCGTCGAGCGCGATCCCGCCTTGGCCAGAGCGTGGTACGAGAAAGCGGCGCAGGCCGGCAATGTGCGCGCGATGCACAATCTCGCCGTCATGCTCGCCGAGGGATCGGGGGTCAAGCCCGACTACGCGGAAGCCGCGACCTGGTTCCGCAAGGCGGCGCAATACGGCGTCAAGGACAGCCAGTACAATCTCGCCATCCTCTATGCGCGCGGCATGGGCGTCCCGCTCGACCTCAATCAGTCCTGGTTGTGGTTCTCGCTCGCCGCCCAGCAGGGCGACGCCGACGCCGCCAAGAAACGCGACGAAGTCACCGCCAAGCTCGACGCCAACGCGCTCTCGGCCGACCAGGCGGCGCTCGCCGCCTTCAAGCCGCGCCAGCCCGATCCTGCGGCGAACGACGTGAAGGCGCCGGAAGGCGGCTGGGACGGCAAGGCGGCGTCGGCCGCGGGCGATCCGCAGAGCAAAGCGCGGCGAGGGACGGCGCTGTAAGATGGGCGTTGTCATTCCCGCGAAAGCGGGAATCCAGAATGCCTCCGCGCTCGCCGGATAGGCCGTGCTGGATTCCCGCTTACGCGCAGGGCTGTCCGGGGAAAGGACTGCGCCTCGGTCCGGCGGTTTGGCTTGCTTTCAACACCGCGGGGCCACGCCGCCCGATCGCCGTCAACCCGCCATGGCGCCTCGAAGGTACGCGCGAAGCGATATCCGCCCATGAGGCGCCATGGCGGGTGCTTCGCTTGCGCTTCGCCCCTGCGGGTGACGGCGATCGCTCGGCGTGGCTATTGGCGACCAAGACGTTTTGCTGCCGAAACCGGCCGTTAGGCCGTTTCGGTCAGCAAAACGTCTTGGTTGCAAAAGGCCATCGAGGCGGGCGCGGGTCAAGGTTCGCGAAGCGGAGCGGAGCGACCGGCGAAGCCGGCTCGGCCTTGAGGCGCGCCCGTCTCGATGGCAGCGCGGTGTTTGGGATTTGCGCGCTCGTTTCTGAGTCTCGACAATCAGAAGCCGGCGAAGAACTCTCGATGTCTCCTTGTTTTTTCGAGGTCCGCGCTCCTGGCGGTTCAACTCACCCCAATTTCCCCGGACAGCCCTGCGCTTTCGCGGGAATGACAGGCACTAGTTCCTCTTGAAGGGATGTCACCTCAACCCGCCGTCGATCACCAGGCATTGCTTGCTGATCATCGCGCTGTCGTCGGCGCCGAGGAACAGGGCGAGCCGGGCGACGTCTTCGGCGACCAGAACGCGGCCGATACATTGGCGGGAGACGAAAGCCTTGACGTCGGATTCGCTCAGCCAGAGCTTCCTTTGTCGTTCGGTCACGACCGCGCCGGGCGCGATGGCGTTGACGCGGATATTGTCCGAGCCGAATTCGCGGGCCAGCGAATTGGTGAGGCCTACGACGCCGGCTTTAGCCGTGGCGTAGACGGAAAGTCTCGGCGCGCCGCCCATCCAAGCGATCGAGGAGAAGTTGATGATCGAGCCGCCGCCCCGCTCCCGCATCTGCCGGCGCGCGGCCTGCGCGGCGAAAAACTGATGTTTCAGATTGATGGCGAGGGTGCGGTCCCAGAACTCCTCCGTCACCTCGTCAGCCTCGTGCCGCCAGTCATTGGCGGCGTTGTTGACGAGGACCTGAATCGGCCCGAGCCGCTCGCGCACCTCCTGCATCGCCGCTTCGAGCGCCGAGAGCTCGGTCAGGTCGCAGCGGATGAAGAGCGGCGGATTGCCGGCATGGCGGAGCCTATCGACGAGCGCGTGCGATTCCGCTTCGAGAATATCGACGAAGGCGACATTGGCGCGCTGCAGAGCGAAGGCTTCGACCATGGCGGCGCCGATGCCGGAGCCGCCGCCGGTGATGAAGACGACGCGGTCTTGCAGACTCGGGTAGCGGGCGAAGGACAAGGCCAAGGACTCCGGTGCGGAAACGTCAAAGGGAAATATCATGTCCCGGCCGCGCGGGCGAAACTAAGCTTTGCAATTCTCCGGCGCCCCACAATGTCATTCCCTCGAAAGCGGGAAACCGGAGAACCGCCGCGCTCTAGAGATCGCCTCGTCTGATCCCGCTTACGCGGTATGACGCCGCCCGTGTTGGGCTCAACCGATCAGCCGCTCGGTCTGTGCGTCGAACAAGCACGCTTTGGCCATGTCCAGCGCGAGCGGAATGGTTTCGCCGACCAGGGGCGCGTCGTCCGGATCGAACCGCGCGACAATCTCGCGCTCGCCGAGCCGCAAGCCAATCATCGTCTCGGCGCCGGTCGGCTCGACCAACTCGACCACCGCGTCGAGAGTCGCCGAGCCAGGCTTGGCCGCCGCGGCGTTGCGCGCCGGCGAAATATGCTCGGGCCTCACGCCCAGTACGACGTCGCCGTCGGTTCTGGCCTGACCGAGCGGCCGGGCGAGGGCGATTTTCGCGCGGGCGCCGTTCGGGGCGGCGATTTCGAGCGCACGGCCGTCGCCATTGGCGACCTTGGCCGGGATGAAATTCATCGACGGCGACCCCATGAAGCCGGCGACGAACATGTTGGCCGGCCGATCGTAGACTTTGCGCGGCTCGTCGAATTGCTGCAATTCGCCGTGATGCATGACGGCGATGCGAGAGGCCAGCGTCATCGCCTCGACCTGATCATGCGTCACATAGATCGTCGTCTTGCCGACGCGCTGATGCAGGCGCTTGATCTCCGAGCGCATCTCGACGCGCAGTTTCGCGTCGAGATTGGACAAGGGTTCGTCGAACAGGAAGAGTTTAGGGTCGCGGACCAAGGCGCGACCCATGGCGACGCGTTGGCGCTGACCGCCAGACAGCTGCCCCGGCTTTCTTTTGAGCAGCGCCTCGATCTGCAGCAAGGCGGCGACGCGCTTGACCGCCTCGTCCTGCTCGGCCTTGGGCACGCCCCGGCTCTCCATGCCGAAGGTGATGTTCTGGCGCACCGTCATGGTCGGATAGAGCGCGTAGGACTGGAACACCATGGCGATGTCGCGGTCCTTGGGCGCGACGAAATTGACCAGCTTGCCGTCGATGCGAATCTCGCCCGATGTGACGCTCTCCAGGCCGGCGATCATTGCGAGAAGCGTGGACTTGCCGCAGCCGGAAGGTCCGACCAGCGCGATGAACTCGCCGGTCCTTGCTTCGAGGTCCACGCCCTTGAGCACGTCGACGGGGCCGAAGCTCTTGTGCAATTTCGAGATGGTCAGCGACGCCATGAAAGCTCCGTCACTTGATCGCTCCCTGAGTGAGGCCCCGGACGAAATATTTGCCGCCGAAGAAATAGATGAGCAGCGGCGGAATGGCCCCGATCAGCACGCCGGCGCTCATCACGTCGTAGATTTTGGCGTTGGTGTTGCCGGTCGCGAGCCCGATCAGCGCCGCGGTGATGGGCTGGTTGCGCCCCGACGTGAAGACGACCCCGAGGAGGTAGTCGTTCCAAATACCGGTGAATTGCCAGATCACCGTGACGATCAGGATCGGCGGCGAGAGCGGCAGGATGATCTTCCAGAAGATCCGCCAGAACCCCGCGCCGTCGATGCGCGCCGCTTTGATCAGATCGTCGGGGATGTTCACGTAATAGTTGCGGCAGAATAGCGTCGTAAACGACGTCCCTTGCACGCAATGGATCAGGATCAGGCCGGCGATCGTGTTGGACAGCCCGATATGGCCGAGGATGAAGGCCCAGGGCATCAGCGCGATCTGGCCCGGCAGGAAGACGCCGAGCATGATGCTGGCGAACAGGAAATCCGAGCCGCGGAACCGCCACTTGGAGAGAATGTAGCCGTTCATCGCGCCGAGCAGCGTCGAGATGATCGTCGCCGGAACTGTCAATTCGAGCGAGTTGAGGAAATTGGGCTTGACGCCCTGGCATGTGCCGCCGACGCAGTAGCTGCTCCAGGCGCGGCTCCAGGCGCTGAACGAGAGGCTGTGCGGAAAACCGATGAGGCCGTTCTGGACGATTTCCGGGAGCGGGCGAAACGAATTGGCGACGATGACGAAGAGCGGCAGGATATAAATGATCGCGAAGATCGACAGGAACGAATAGACGCCGAAGCGGCCGAGCCAATGCCTGCGGGCGGCGAGCGAAGCGGCCGGATCGACCTCGATTGCGCTGCGCAGCGTCGCCTCAACCATGGCCGGACTCCTGACGCTTGCGCCAGACGAGATAGAGCGAATAGGGGACCAGCACCACGGCGAGCGCGGCGAGCATCATGATCGCGCCGGCCGCCCCTTCCGCGATTTGGCCGCGTTGGAACATGAGGTCATAGACGTAATTTGCCGGAAACTGCGTCGATATGCCGGGGCCGCCATCGGTCAGCGCGACGACGAGGTCGAACGTCTTGATCGCGAATTGCAGCATGATGACCGCGACCGCGATGAAGATCGGCGCGATCGTCGGCAGAATCACTTTGCGATAGGTGCGGAAACGGCCGGCGCCGTCGATTTGCGCCGCTTTGACCAGGTCCGGGTCGACCGAGCGGAGGCCGGCGAGGAACAAAGCCATGGCGAAGCCGGACGATTGCCAGATGCCGGTGGCGATCACCGCGTAGATCGCCGTGTTGCGGTCGGTCGTCAGGCGGAACGTGAAGTCGGTCCAGCCGAGGCTGCGAACGAAGAACTCGATGCCGGCGTCGGGGCTATAGAGCCACTTCCAGACGGAGCCGGTCACCGCGAAGGAGACGGCGAGCGGATAGAGAAAAATCGTCCGCCAGAGCGCCTCGGCGCGAACGCGCTGGTCGATCGCGATGGCGAGGCCGAGTCCGACCAGGATGCCCAAGACGACATAGAGGCCGCTGAACAAGAAGAGATTGGTATAGGCGATCTTCCAGCGCGTGTTCGACCATAGCGCCGCGTAATGGTGGAAACCGACAAAGTCGTAGCTCGGCAGCAGCGAACTGTTGGACAGCGAGATGTAGAAGGTCCAGATCGCGAAGCCGAAGACATAGACCAGGCTCGCGATCAGGGACGGCGCGAGGACGATGATCGGCAACGCCCGGTTCAGCCGCTCGCGCCAAGTCGGGCCCGCGGGCGCCTCGATGACCGCGGCTGGGACGATCGCTTGCGTCATGTCGCGACCTCGCGCGAACCATCGTCATGGCGAGGAACGAAGCGACGACGCGATCCAGGAGCCTCGGTTTTTCCGGGATTGCCGCGCCTCGCTCGCAATGACGGCGAGTGATTCCGCATTACGCCTTCTCGGCCCGCCATCCGCGGCGCCAGCCGCGGATGGCGAGATTGCACGTGTTCAGCTCTTCTGCGCCTCGACCGCATCGGCCATGGCGTTGGCGGCGTCCTTGGACGACATGCTGGGCGTGTTCACGAATTGCGTGATCACTTCCATCATCGCGCCGCGATATTTCTGCAGTACAGTCATGTTATGCGCCATCGAGCGGACCAATGTCCCGTCCTTGATCGACGCCTGCAGATCCTTCAGCGAGGTTTGCTGGCAGGGATTCCAGCCGCTCCCGGACAGATCGATGTCGAGCCGCGCGGGAATCGAGCCTTTGGCTTGGTTGAAGATCGTCTGGAAGTCCTTCGACAGGATCAGATGCGCGAGCAGCTTTTGGCCGGCGACGTAGTCGGGATCCTTCTGCTTGAAGAACACGACGGAGTCCGAATTCAGGATGAAGCCCGGCTTTGCCCAGTCGGTCGGCGCCTGTTGGCAGACATAATCCGCGCCCTGCTTCAAGCCGGCGGCGGTGAAAATGCCGATCTGCCAATCGCCCATGATGAAGAAGGCGGCGTCGCCCTTGGCGATCATCGAGGTTGTCGTATCATAGTCGCGCCCGGCGATGCCCGGATCCATATATTTGGAGACCATCAGCCGGAACTGGTCGAAGGCCTTGACCATTTCCGGGCTGCGCATCGCTTGCGTATCGCCCTCGACGAAGGCCTTGCGGAACAGGTCGATATTCTGGCCATAGACGACGACTTCGAACACGGTCGCGTCGGTCCAGTCCTGGCTGAAATGCGCTTCGCAAATCACATGGGCCGCGACCGCCTTGTCGCAATCCGCGTTGAACTCGGCCCAGGTCTTCGGCAATTCCTTGATCCCGGCCTTCTCCATCGCCTTGGTCGAGCCCCAGATCCAGTTGATCCGATGGATGTTCATCGGTGCGGCGACCCATGTGCCGGTCGGCTTCATCACCGGCAGAAGCTCGGGCGCGACGACCTTCTCCCAGCCCTCCTCATGCGCGATCGGATCGAGATCGGCGGTCATGCCGGTCGCGTTCCATTCGGCGATTTCCGGACCCTTGAGCTGAACCGCCGGCGGCGCGTTGCCGGCGATCACGTCGGAGCGCAGCTTGGCGAGCGTGTTGGCCGTGTGGCCGGCGATCGACGTCTGCTCCCATTTGCCGCCGGCGGCGGTGAACATCTCGCCGAGCTTGGCGATGGCCGCGGCGTCCGAGCCGCTGTTCCATTGGTGAAGCATATTGGTCTTGGGTTCGGCCCAGGCCATGTTCGCCAGCAAGCCGAGGCTGACCGCGCCGGTCAAAGTCGCAATGAAACTGCGCATCGCCATAACTCCCTCCCTGTCGATCTGCCTTATCCCTCAGGGGCAGTCGTGAAACACTACCATACAACATACCACGCGACAACTCGCCGCAGTTAAGCGTCGATCGCGGCCCGGTTCGCTTCGAGCACGTGACGCGCGCCGCCGGCGAGCAACTCCATATCCGACGTCGCGAGCAGGATGCGGACGCCGCGGGCGATGAGCTCCTTCTGCTCGGCCGGCTTCGAATTGACGCCAAGACAGACCGGCAGTCCTGCTGCCGCCGCGCGCGCGATGATCCTGTCCACCGCGCCCTTGTTGGTCGGATGCTTGTGCTGGCGGAACAGTCCGGTCGTCCCGGACAGATCGTTCGGCCCGATCGCGACCGCGTCAATTCCCGGCACGGCGAGAAATTCATCGAGATTGTCGAGCGTCGCGATATCCTCGATCTGCGGCATCACGAAGATTGCCTGATTGGCGATGGCGACGTAATCCTCGATGTCGCGATAATAGTTCGAGGCGCGGCGCGGGCCGAAGCCGCGGCCGCCGTCGGGCGGATAGCGACAGGCGCGGACCAGCGCTCGGCATTCGGCGACGTCGCGCACCATCGGCGCCATGATGCCCTCGACTCCCATGTCGAGCGCCTGCTTGATGCGAACATGATCGTTCCACGGCACGCGCACGATCGGCACGGTGTCGGTCCCGTTGAATCCCATCAGCGTCGTCTGCAACGTAACGAGGTCCCAAGCGCCGTGCTCGGTGTCGATCAGGAGAAAATCGAAGCCGGTGCGGGCGAGAAGTTCGGCGGCGCATGGGTCGGTCAGGCTGAGCCAGGCGCCAAGCGCCGCCTCGCCGCGCTTCAGCTTGGCCTTCAGCTCTCGGACGCGGGCCAGCGAGCCCCAGCCTCCGCCCGAACTTTTAAGTCCTTCCGCCTCAGACACGCACATCCTCCTCGCGTTCGATCTTGGCGGGATCGAGATCCATATCGGCGCCGGGCGCGGACGGCAGGCGGATATGACCGTCGACCGGCCAGAGCGGGTTCTTCAAGAAATGCATATGGAGCTGGTTCCACTTGACCAGGTATTCCTGGTACGGCGTATGGATCGGCGATTGCGCGACGGTGAAGTGGATGCCGATCGGCGTCGAATGGCCATGCGGGATGGTGATGAGGTCATGGGTCGTCGCGTAGGCGGCGATTTTCAGCGTCTCGCTGAGGCCGCCGGCCCAGTAGATGTCCGGCTGCAGGATGTCGAGCGCGTCCTTCTCGATGAAGCGCTTGAAGCCCCAACGCGTATATTCATGCTCCGCGCCCGATAGCGGGATATTGGTCTTGGCCTTGAGCTTGACGTGGCTGTCGATGCGATCCGGCATGAAGCATTCTTCGATCCAGCGCGGCCGGCACTCCTCGATGCGCGAGCAGAAGTCGACCGCATAATCGAGATTGAGGCTCTGCCAGCAATCGATCATGATGTCGTAATCGTCGCCGAGCGTCTCGCGTAGCGTGCGAACCAAAGCGACGTTCTTCTTCAATCCTTCATAGCCGCTCATCGGCCCGTGGCGGATGAACCATTTCTGCGCCGTGTAGCCCTTCTCCTTATAGGCGAGCGCCCGCTCCTTGACCTTGCCCAAGTCCTCGACGGCGTAGCCCAGCATCGAGGCGTAGGCGGGAACCTTGTCGCGGGTCGGCCCGCCGAGAATGCGCCAGATCGGCTGATTGAAGACGCGGCCTTTGAGGTCCCAGAGCGCGCAATCGACCGCCGAGATGGCGATCATCATATGGCCTTGCCGGCCATGCACCTGCAGGCGATGCATCTGATCCCAGAGCAATTCGATCGCCAGCGGGTCCTTGCCGACGAGGATCGGCGCAAGCTGCGCCAGGATGAGGTGCGAAGCTTCGCGCCAGATCGGCCCGGCGATTCCGACCGCGCCGTCGTCGGTGTGAATTTCGAGAAAATCGGCGCTGATCTTCAAATGGCGATCATCGATCTGCTCGCCGCCCTCGACGGGGCCCTGCTTGCGGTAATCGGGATAGATGTCGATCGGCCGAACCAGTCGCTCCTCCCAGAAGCGCCCTTCGGTCTCGATCGTCCCATGGAGACGCCGAACCCTCACTCGCCCGATCTTCACCGCTTGGCCTCCCCTCTGTTCTTGGCTTTCGGCGCCTGTTCCTTCGCCGATTTTTTCTCGGAGAGGAAAAGTTCGTAGCCTGAGTAAACATGCTGGCCGAGCTTTTTGATGGCGTCGTCGTCGCGGCCTTGCTTCAGCGCGTCGACGATGGTGCGGTGGTCGCGCTGCGAGCGGCCGACCTGCTCGGGACTATGCGTGAACCGGTAGCGGATCGCCCGCACCCGTCCGGAAATCCGCTCATAGGCTTCGATCAGCTCGCGGTTCTCGGTCGCTTCGATCAGCGCGCCGTGAAACGCTGCGTCGAATATCTGGTAGCCGATCGCGTCGTTTGCCCCGGCCGCCTCGGATTCGCTCGCCACTTTGTCGAGATTGGCGACGAGCCGGGCGCGGTTGCGCGACAGCGCGATGCGCAGCGCGCTCATTTCGAGCACGCCGCGCAATTCGCTGATGTCGCGCAATTGCGCGGCGTCGTAATAGAAGACGAAAGTGCCGCGTTGCGGCCTGACCTCGACCATCGCCTCGGTCTCGAGGCGAAGGAAGGCCTCCCGCACCGGCGTGCGCGACACGCCGAGTTGCTCGGCCAGCGCGCCTTCGGAGAGCTGCTCGCCGAGCTTGAAGCGGCCGGTGACGATCAACTCGCGGATCTGATCGGCGACGATCTCCGATAGCGAGCGCGGCCGCGCGAGCCGCTCCAGCGGCGGATGAGCGACTTCAGGTTCGTCGGCCATGACGGCCTCGCCTTCGTGGAACGCCGTCTTTGCAAGGAACGACGCGGCGAAGCGATCCATTCGTCGGACCGAGCCCGCCGATTGTGTTGCTTCGCTTTGCTCGCAGAGACGGCATGGGTGGTTGCCTCAAGTCCGTGTCAGGCGACCGGCGTCAGCGCGCCGCGCCCGGAAAACCAGCTCGCCAGATTGTCGATCACGCAAGCGCCCATTGCGCGCATCGTCTCTTCGGTCGAGGAGGCGATGTGCGGCGTCAGCACGACATTGTCGAGTTCGAGAAGCTTCGTCGGAACTTTCGGCTCGTCGAAGAACACGTCGAGCCCGGCCGCGCCGAGCCGGCCTTGAGCGAGCGCGTCGACCAGAGCCGGCTCGTCGACCAGCCAACCGCGGGCGATGTTGACGAACAGGCCGCGTGGGCCGAGCGCGTCGAAAATTTCGCGCCCGATCATCGGCGGCGATCCTTTCGGCCCGCCGGCGGCGCAGAGGAAGAGAATGTCGCTCTCGCGCGCGAGAGTCAGCGCGTCGGGATAGGCTTGGTACGGAACGTCGCGACGGACCGGATCGACGTAAGCGATCTTTGCCTTGAAGCCTTCGAGCCTGCGCGCCACCTCGATCCCGATGCGGCCGAGCCCGATCAGTCCGGCGCGCATGCCGGTCAGCTTGCGGCCGAGCGGCAGCCGCTCGGGTCCCCAGCGCCCCGCGCGGACGAACCGGTCGGCGCGCGCGATCTGGCGGCAGCAGGCAAGGGCGAGAGCAATGGCGAGATCGGCGACGTCGTCGAACAGGACAGGCGTCGTCGTCAGCACCACGCCGCGTTCGCGAATGGCGGCGAGATCGCTGGTTTCGAGCCCGACGCCGTTCAGCGCGCAAATTTCGAGTTTCGGCATCAGTTCGAGGTGGCGGCGCGTGAGCCCGGCCATGCCATGGCCGACCGCGCCGCGGATTCGATGGCCGATCTTGGCGAGCGCGGCGAAAGGATCAGGCTCGGCGTAAATCGAATGGATCGTGAAGCGCCGTTTCAGCTCGTCGAGCACGAATGGCTGCTGGCCGCCGATCAGGGCCAACTCCACGTCAGGAAATCTCGTCGCGTCCGTCATCGCCCCTCTTTGGGCTTTTCTTTGTCCGACGCTCCCGAGCGGATGCGCCTCCCTCGCCTCGTGTGTAACATAGCAGATGCCAGGACGGCAAGCTTCCGCCGACCTTATGGAGTGAGCTTCCGCCGCCGGGATTTCGGAACGGCGACAAAAGGTCAGCTTTTGTCGACGCCTGGAGGGTCAGACGGAAGGCCTTCAATTTCGGCAGGGCGTCGCCACTACGCAGAACGCCATCTTCTTTATCGAGGCGGAAATTACCTTTCCCATGAGAATGGGCCGCCCTCGGTTAGACGAGCGCAAGACTGGCTACTCCGCCGCCTGCGGCCGCCGCTTGTCGTCCCACCGCTCCTCGCGCTCCGCTTCCGGGCGGGCGCGCCGCGCCGTCGCGCCGGTAAGCCAATTCGAGAGGCGGTCCAGGTAAAGGTAGATCACGGGCGTCGTGAACAGGGTCAGCGCCTGGCTGACGATCAGGCCGCCGACCATCGTGTAGCCGAGCGGCTGGCGGAGCTCCGAGCCGGTGCCGTGGCCGAGCATCAGGGGCACGCCGCCGAGCAGCGCGGCCATCGTCGTCATCATGATCGGACGGAAGCGCAGCAGCGCCGCCTTGCGGATCGATTGCTCCGTCGTCAGATGTTCGTCCCGCTCGGCGGCGATGGCGAAATCGACCATCATGATGCCGTTCTTCTTGACGATGCCGATCAGCAAGATCGTGCCGATCAAGGCGACCAGGCTGAATTCGTAGCCGAACGTCATCAGCATCGCCAATGCGCCAAGCCCGGCGGAAGGCAGGGTCGAGAGAATCGTGAGCGGGTGGATGAAGCTCTCATAGAGCACGCCGAGAATTAGGTACACGGTGACGAGCGCCGCCAGAATCAGCAGCGGCGCCGTCGTCAGCGAATCCTGGAACGCTTGCGCATTGCCTTGGAAGGTCGTGGTCATCGCCTTCGGCGCGCGCAATTGGTCGACCGCATTCTGGACCGCTTCGGTCGCCTGGCCCAGCGCCACGCCGGGCGCGAGATTGAAGCTGATCGTCACGGCCGGGAACTGCGACTGGTGGCTGATCGACAGCGGCTCGATCGGGTTGGTCGTCCATTTGGCGAAAGCGCTCAACGGCACCTGTTGGCCGGTGGTCGGCGAGCGGATGTAGATCTTGTCGAGGGAGGCGGGATCGCCCTGCAGCTTCGGCAGAATTTCCAAGACGACCCAATAGGTGTTGAGCTGGGTAAAATACTGGGCGACCTCGCGCTGGCCAAACGCGTCATAGAGCGTGTCGTCGATGAGCTGAGGCTGAATGCCGAAACGGGCCGCCATGTCGCGGTCGATGTGAATGGTCAGCGTCGTTCCGGCGACCTGTTGGTCAGTGGCGACGTCGCGCAATTCGGGGAGTTGCTTCAGCTTGTCGAGAATGCGCGGCGCCCAGACGTTGAGCTCGTCGAGATTGGCGTCCTGCAGGGTGTACTGAAACTGCGTGCGCGCCGCGCGGGCGCCGACCGTGACGTCTTGCGCGACTTGCAGGTAGAGTCTGACGCCTTTGACCTTGGCGAGCTTCGGCCGCAGCCGGTCGATGATTTGGAACGCGTCGGCGTCGCGCTCGTCGCGCGGCTTGAGCGCGATGAACATCCGGCCATTGTTCTGCGCCGTCGCCCCGACGCCTGCGCCGAGCGCCATTGGGACCGCCGCGACGCCGGGATCGGCCTGTACGATCGCGCCGAGCTGCTTTTGCAGCTTCACCATGTCGGTGAACGAGATATCCTGCGGCGCGTCGGAATTGCCGTATATAACCCCGGTGTCTTGTTGCGGGAAAAAGCCTTTCGGGATCATGACGAAGAGATAGCCGGTCGCGCAGACCGTGGCGAGAAACACGATCAGCGTCGCGAAACGATGGCGCAGCGCCAGGTCCAACGCCCGCTCGTAGCCCTTCGCCAGCGCGTCAAAGCCGCGCTCGCTCAAATGGTAAAGGCGGCCATGCTTGACGGCGGCGTGCGGCTTGAGAAAGCGCGACGCCATCATGGGCGTCAGCGTCAGCGAGACGAGGGCGGAAACCAGAATGGTCATCGCCAAGGTCACCGCGAATTCGCGGAACAGCCGCCCGATAATGCCCGACATCAGGAGCAGCGGAATCAGCACGGCGACCAGGGACAAAGAGATCGACACGACCGTGAAGCCGATCTCGCCCGCGCCTTTGAGCGCCGCCTGAAACGGCCGCATGCCGTTTTCAATGTGGCGCGTGATATTCTCGAGCACGACGATCGCATCGTCGACGACGAAGCCGACCGCGATGGTCAGCGCCATCAGCGAGAGATTGTCGAGACTATAGCCGACGCCCCACATCGCGGCGCAGGCGCCGAGCAGCGCCAGCGGCACCGTGACGCTCGGAATGAGCGTCGCCCAGATGCTCCGCAGGAACAGGAAGATCACCATCACGACCAAGAAGATGGTCAGCATCAACGTGAATTGGACGTCGTCGACCGAGGCCCTGATCGTCGTGGTGCGATCGGAGGTTACGGTGACGTGGATATTCGAAGGAATCGACGCCTCGAGATGGACGAGGGCCTGCTTGATCCGTTGAACCGTCTTGATGACGTTGGAGCCGGGCTGCTTGAAGATGACGAGGAATACGCCCGGCTTGCCGTCGGTCCACGCGGCCTGAAGGTCGTCCGCCGGGCCGCTGACCGCTCGGCCGATGTCGCGAATGCGCACCGGCGCGCCGTTGCGATAGGCGATGACGATATTGTCCCAGTCCTTCGCTTGCGTGACCTGATCATTGTCGTAGATCGTGAAAGACTGCCTGACGCCGTTGACGGAGCCCTTCGGACTGTCGACCGTCGCAAGGCCGATCTGCTGGCGGACGTCCTCGAGTTGCAGGTTCTTCTCGACCAGTTTAGCCGGGTCGATTTGGATGCGAATCGCCGGCGTCTGCTGCCCGCCGACGCGGACCAGCGAGACGCCTCGAATCTGGCTGATCTGCTGGGCGAGCACGTTCTCCGTCACGTCGTCCACTTCGGTGACCGGCACGGAGTCGGATTGCACCGACAAGATCAGGATCGGCGCGTCCGACGGATTGACCTTGCGGTAGGTCGGCGGGCTCGGCAGGTTCTTCGGCAACGAGCCGGACGCCGCGTTGATCGCCGCCTGGATGTCGTTGGCGGCGGCGTCGATGTTGCGGTCGAGGTCGAACTGAACGCTGATCGCGGTGGCGCCGAGCTGACTGGTCGAAGTCATCTGCGAGACGCCGGGAATCTGCGCGATTTGCCGCTCGAGCGGCTGCGCCACCGACGAGGCCATGGTTTCGGGCGACGCGCCCGGCAATTGCGCGCTGACCGTGATCGTCGGGAAATCGATCTGCGGCAGCGGCGCGACCGGCAGCAGCGGATAGGCGACGATGCCGATCAGCAGAATTCCGACCATCAGCAGGGTGGTCGCGACAGGCCGCCGGATGAAAGGTTCGGAGAAGCCTCCGTGCACGGCTAGCTCCCCGTATTCGCGGTCTGGTCGATCGCGACGGGCGAACCGGGCTGCAGCACATAGGCGCCGGCGGTCACCACCCGGTCGCTTTCCTGCACGCCCTTGTCGATCACGGCTTCGTCCACGTTCTGGTGGGTCACCGCCACCGGACGCAAAGCCGCGCGATTCTGATTGTCGACCACGTAGACGTAGAGCCCGTTCGGTCCATGTTGGACCGCGGCGCTCGGCACGACGAGCGCGTTTTTCACGAGGCCGACCGTCAGCCGCGTCGCCACCGCAAGGCCCGGCCAGAGCTTGTGATCCTTGTTGGCGAATTCCGCCTTCAACCGGATCGATCCGGTCGCCGTGTCGACCTGGTTGTCGGTCAGGATCAGATTGCCGGCGGCGAGGGTCTCGCCGCCGTCGGAGCTCTTCGCGATGACCTCTGGAGCCTGGCCCTGGCTCAAGAGCTGATTGATCTTGGTCACCTCCTGCTCCGGCTCGGTGAACACGACCGCGATCGGCTCCAACTGCGCGATCGTAACGATGCCGGTCTGCTGCGCGGCGTTGACGATGTTCCCCTCGTCGACCAGCCGGAAGCCGGTGCGCCCGGCGAGCGGCGCGCGGATAGTCGTATAGTCGAGCTGCACTTGGGCGGCGTCGATGGCCGCTTGGTCCGCCGCGAGCGAGGCGGTCAATTGCGCGACAAGCGCGTTCTGCGTGTCGAGTTGTTGCTGGGTGGCGAAACTCTGCTTGGCCAGCGTCGCATAGCGCTGCTGGTCGAGCTTGGCGTTGGCGAGATTGGCTTCGTCTTGCGCCTTCTTGGCCTTGGCCTGATCGAGCGCCGCCTGGAAGGGCCGCGGATCGATCTGCGCCAGCAGGTCGCCCGCCTTGACCATCTGGCCCTCGGCGAAGGCGATTTTCATCACCTGGCCGTCGACGCGCGTCCGCACGGTTACGGTGTTATAGGCCTGAACCTGGCCCAAACTATCGAGGTAAAGCGGAAAATCCTCGCGCTTCACCGGCGTCACGGAGACGAGGGCGGGCGGCGGCCCCTTCGTCTCCGCCGCGGCGGCCCGTTCCGCCCGCCCGCGGCCGCTCGTCGCCAGATCATGCAATTTCTGCGCGTAAGGGCCCGCCGCCGGCCACAGCTTGCCGGCCTGATCCGGCGCATAGGCGCCATAAGCTGCGACGGCGGCGGCGATCACGACGATCGTCCCGACGAAGCCTCTAAAACCCATTCCGCGACCTCTTCCAGCCCTCGAAGACGTTCAGGCAAGCTCCGCTCGCCTCCCGGCAAGCCTAACCGCGCCGGAATCGCCCCTGATCCGGGCGCGAGGACTTATCCGAAAACACTAGCAGCATTCGACTGAAGAATAGCCCTTTCAACCAGAAGTGATGCTGAAATTAAGATGAACAGTCTGTGAGGAAATGCGGTTTCGGCGCGCGAGCGGCAAGAAGAAGATTTGCCGCGGACGCTTTCGCTGCGAACCACGTCCGGAGATTAGACCTGTTGGACCTGCGCGCGTCCTCCATCTACGGGCGCCTCTTCGTCGCGTTGCATATCGAAGAGGCGAGCCAGCGGCTGCTTCCCTTTTGCGGCTGAGCCGGACGGGGAAGGCTCGCGGCGCGGCGGCGATTGGCGGATCGCGCGCCCGCCCTTTATTCTCTCGGCGCCCGCCGCGGCGAACCAGCCGAATCCGGCGCCGTCGCCCGCCAATAGCGCAGACGATCGGAGCCTCATGACCGCACCATCGCCGAATCGCGCCTTCTCGCCGCTGGCGCGCCTCGCGCCGCAGGCGCAATGGGCTTTGCTCTTCGTCGGCTCGGCCGCCGTCGCGCTCGCGCTCGAATGGCTCGCTTTGCCCGCAGCCCTGCTTTTAGGCCCGATGGTCGTCGGCATCGCACTACGGACGAGCGGCGGGGCGGTCCGGGTCGCACGGCCGCTTTATTACGCCGCCCAGGCGGTCCTCGGCTGCATGATCGCCCGCGCCATCACGCCGTCGATCGTCGCCGCCTTCATCAAAGACAGCCCGCTGTTTCTGACCGCCATCGCCGCGGTGATCGCGGCGAGCAGTTTCCTCGGCTGGCTGATGAGCCGCTGGGGCGCGCTGCCTGGCTCGACCGCGATCTGGGGCTTGTCGCCCGGCGCCGCCAGCGCGATGATGATTATAGCGGAAGCTTACGGCGCCGACGCCCAGACCGTTGCGCTGATGCAGTATTTGCGCGTCGTCTTCGTCGCCACCGCCGCCTCGATCATCGCGCGATTCTGGCTCGGCGGCTCGGGCGCCTCCCATCCCGTCGTCTGGCTGGCGGCCGTTCATTGGCCCGCTTTCGCCGAGACGATGGCGCTTGCCGGAATCGGCGCAGTTGTGGGCCGCGCGCTGCGGCTGCCAGCAGGGCCGCTCCTGACGCCGCTCGCCGTCGGCGCGGTCCTGCGCTATTTCGGCTTGATCGAGATCGAATTGCCGCAGCCCTTGCTCGCCGCCGCCTACGCCCTGATCGGTTGGACGATCGGGCTCGGCTTCACCCGCGCCATCCTCGTCCACGCCTGGCGGGCGCTGCCGCAGATCATCCTCTCGATCCTGGCCCTGATCGGCTTTTGCTGGCTGCTCGCCCTCGTCCTCGAAGCGGCCATTGGCGCCGATCCGCTGACCGCCTACCTCGCGACCAGCCCCGGCGGCATGGACACGGTCGCGATCATCGCCTCGTCGAGCAATGTCGACGTATCGTTCGTCATGGCGATGCAGACGACGCGGTTCGTCATCGTGCTGCTGCTCGGGCCGACGCTAGCGCGCGCGCTCGCCGACCGCGCCGGCGGCCCGCCAAGAGCGCAAGCAAAGTCCGGTTAAGCGAGCGGCGCGCGCGACTGCGCATTGGCGAAGCGACCATCGGCGAGGATTGCGGGCAGGCCGAGTACCAATCTGGACGACCTGCGCCCGCGCCGTTCGTTGCGGCGTTGACGCTTCCGCCCAAACTCGTCAGGCTCCGACGCAGAATCCGGAGCTGCGGCGATGACGACCGATTTTCCCTTCGCGCTCGAAGCGCCAAATCAGTCTCCGCCTTTCGTCGACCGCAATTTCTTCGACGAGGACCTGCCGCTGCGCGATGCGGCCGCTCGCGCCGGATTCGACGACGAGGCGGAGCAGCTCTCGGCTTTCGGCGCGGCTTACGGCGCGGAAGAGCAGCTCGAAGCCGGACGCTTGGCCAACGAAAATCCGCCGCGCCTGCGCGTCGTCGATTCGCGCGGCAATCGGCTCGACGCGGTCGAGTTCCATCCCGCGTACCACGCCCTGATGACGCGCAGCATGCAGGCGGGCTTGCATTGCTCGATTTGGGACCATGCCGGCGAGGCGATGTCGCCGCAGGGCCACGCCGCAAGAGCGGTTCGTCTCTATATCGCCACCCAGACCGAAGCCGGCCATATGTGCCCGCTGACCATGACCAACGCCAGCCTCGCCGCGCTGCGGGCGGCGCCGGACGTCGCCCGCGCCTGGCTGCCGAAAATCCTGGGCCGCGCCTATGATCCGGCGCTAAAGCCGTGGTGGGAGAAAAGCGCGGTCACGCTCGGCATGGGCATGACCGAGCCGCAGGGCGGCACGGACGTGCGCGCCAATACGAGCAAAGCGGCGCCGGTCGAAGGCGGCTACGAGATCACCGGCGCGAAATGGTTCATGTCGGCGCCGATGTGCGACGCGTTTCTCGTCCTCGCCCAAGCGCCGGGCGGGTTGACGACCTTTCTGCTGCCGCGCTTTCGGCCGGACGGGGCTAAGAACGCAATCTTCTTTCGCCGATTGAAGGACAAGCTCGGCAACCGCTCCAACGCCTCGTCGGAGGTCGAATTCGTCAATGCGTTCGGCGAGCGCATCGGCGAGGAGGGCCAGGGGATCAAGACAATTCTCGAGATGGTGCAATTGACTCGGCTCGATTGCGCCGTGTCCTCGGCGGGGCTGATGCGCTTTGCGGTCGCCTATGCGGCGCACCATTCGAGCTGGCGCCGCGTATTTCAGCGCCGCCTGATCGATCAGTCGCTCATGCGCGCGACGCTCGCCGATCTCGCGTTGGAGGTCGAAGGGGCGACGGCGCTCGCCTTGCGCTTGGCGCGCGCGTTCGACCGCGCGCCTGACGATCCGAGCGAAGCGGCTTACGCCCGGCTCGTCACGCCGGCGGCCAAATATCTCATCTGCAAATCGGCGCCGCATCTGGTTTACGAGGCGATGGAGTGCCTCGGCGGCAATGGCTATGTCGAAGAATGGCCGCTCGCTCGCCTTTATCGCGAAGCGCCGGTCAACGCGATCTGGGAAGGCTCGGGCAATGTGATGGCGCTCGACGTGTTGCGCGCCGTCTCGCGCGCGCCGGAAGCGGCCGCGGGAACGATCGCCAAGCTGGGCGAAGCGAGCGGTCTCGATCCGACAGCGCTCGGCCTGTTCGTGTCGCCCGCCGCCTTGTCGGAGCGCCAGGCGCGCCGTTTCTGCGAGCGCCTCGCCCGCCTCGCGGCGGCCGACGCTTTGGCGGAAGGACAAGCCGGACTGAACGAAGCCTATGTGGCGGCGCGCTTGCGCGGCGAGGGCGCGAGCCAATACGGCGCGGCCGATCTCGCCGGGGCCGAGGATAAGCTGATCGAAAGAATATTGCCGGCGTGAACCCCTCTCCCAGGGAGAGTCAGGTTAAGCCTCCTCTACGAACGGTACGGAACGGCGGAACGCGCCCGTCCGCGCGAAGCGGTCGCGCCGGTCGAGCCTCCGTCCGGTGCCAGAGACCCGGTCGACACTTTCTTTCGGCCAGATTCGATAAGCGAGACTGTTCGCAGAAACGCGCCGACGCGATTTTCCGCGTCGCGAAGCGCCGGCAGGCGGCGCATCTCGCTAGTGACCAGTCACTGTGAATCGAGCCCACATGCCTTGATGGGCGTGGCCGGGCTCGTTACATAACAGAATGTAGTTGCCGGGCCGCAGATCGACGCGCACAGTTCCGGATTGGCCCGGCTCGAGATCCTCCACTTTGCCCAAAGTCTGGAGCTTGCTGAGGTCGACTTCATCCGCTCCGGCCTCATAGGGGAGCGCGGCGGCCGAGCGCGCGTCGGTTTTCACCACGACCATTTCATGTTCGCGGGATTTCGACTCGTTGACGACTTGGAACGTGATCTCCCCGGCCGGCGCGGACGGTCGGCTGGTCGTCATATGCATGCCCCTTTTTGAATCTTGGAGCCCGACCCTGATCGTTGTGGCCGCCGCCGCGTCGCCGGCTGCGAACAGCCCGAAAACGCAAACTGTCGCCAAGATAGCCGAGCCTCGAGGCCTCATCGCACCCTCCCCTTGTTCGCGGAACGCGACTGGCTAAACGCGTTCGAGGCGCTGACGGTTCCAGCTCTCGACGGCAAATGGCCGAAGGGCGCGGCTCAAAACAGGCTCAACTGCTTCGCCTCTTCGCTCCGCTGCGGCGGATGGAACAGATCGAGCCTCAGCGTCTCGCCGTCCTCGCGATAGCCGAGCTTCCTGGCGGCGATTTCGAATCTCCGGCCGATCATCCAGGCATAGGGCCCGGACCCGGCCATGCGCCGCCCCCAAGTCGAGTCATAGTCTTTGCCGCCGCGCGTCGACTGGATCAGCGACATCGCGTGTTTCAGTTTGTCGGGATAATTGACGAGCAGCCATTCGCGGAAAATGTCGCGCAATTCCAGCGGCAGGCGCAGCAGCGTATAGCCGGCTTCGCGCGCCCCCGCCGCGTAGGCGCGGGTCAGGATCGTCTCGATCTCGGAATCGTTGAGCGCCGGAATGATCGGCGCCGCCATGACGCCGACTGGCACGCCGGCCTCTCTCAGGCGCCGGATCGCGTCGAGCCGGCGCTCGGGCGTCGGCGCGCGGGGCTCCATCCGCCGCGCGAGATCGCGATCGAGCGTCGTCACCGAGAGGAAGACCTTGACCAGGCCCTTCTTCGCCATCGGCGCCAGAATATCGAGATCGCGGACGACGAGATTGGACTTGGTGACGATGCCGACCGGGTGATCGTATTTGGCGAGCGCTTCGAGAATGGAGCGCGTGATGCGATATTGCCGCTCGATCGGCTGATAGGGATCGGTGTTGGCGCCCATGGCGATCGGCAGGACGCGATAATTCTTCGCCGCGAGCTCGCGCTCGAGCAAGGCCGCAGCGCCGTCCTTGGCGAAAAGCTTGCTCTCGAAATCGAGGCCAGGCGACAGGCCAAGATAGGCGTGGGTCGGCCGGGCGTAGCAATAGACGCAGCCATGCTCGCAGCCGCGATAGGGATTGATCGACCGGTCGAAAGAAATGTCGGGCGAATCGTTGCGGGTGATGATGGTCTTCGCTTTTTCGAGGATGACCTCGGTCTTGAACGGCGGCAATTCGTCGAGCGCGCCCCAGCCGTCGTCGAAATCTTCGCGCCTTTCCTTTTCGAACCGGCCGGAGAGATTGGTCGAAGCGCCGCGGCCGCGCCGCCGGTCGTCGGCGACGATGCGGTCGCTGAAATTGACGCCGAGCTGGCGGCCGAAAACGACGCGCTCGGAAGGATCGGTGAAATCTTGATGACGCGGGTTGCCCATGGCCGTTCTCTTTGTTGAGGAGAACAAAAAGAGAACAATTCATTTAGGCCCGGACGCGCCGCGCGTCAAGCGCCCTGTCGATTTTCGGCGGAGCCGCGTTCTGTCGGCGCCGACGAACGCCGCGGACGGCGCGCGTCAGAAAGCGCTTCGCTCCGCGAACGCCTCCCTGTTCTTCCGGATTGTGAAGTTCTGCTTCACGGCCCGTCGAGCTTGTCGCGGATAGTCGCTCCATGGGCGCGCTCCTATGTCTCGCGCGACCGTTCTCGGAGAGCGACGCAAATGACCCCGGTGATCCTCCAGACCGCTTTGCAAGCGATCGCCTCGACGCTGCACTGGCTCGGCTTTTCTTTCGGCGCGCGCAGCCTGCCCGGCTCGGACGGGCGTCGGCGGGCGTGGATTTTCGGCGCCGCAATCCTCGCGCTCGCTTGGCTGCTCGCCGCGCTGCTGCTGGCGGCGAATGACTATTTTCGCAACGATCTCCTCCCGCCGCGCGTTCCGCTCGCGCTGGCGCTCAGCTTGATGTTCGGTTACGCGCTGCTCCTGTCCAGGGATTTCCGTACGATCCTCGCGGCCATACCTCAGCACTGGCTGATCGGCGTCCAGGCGTTCAGAATTCTCGGCTTCGTGTTTCTCATCCGTTGGGCGCAGGGAGATTTGCCCGGATTATTCGCCATTCCGGCCGGAATTGGCGATCTCTTGACGGGCCTTTGCGCGCCGTTCGTCGCCTATTCATGGTACAAAGGAAAAAGCAACGCCCGATCGGCCGCCATCGCCTGGAGCCTGTTCGGCATGGCCGATCTCATTGTCGCGGTCGCGATCGGGTCCTCCATTTCCGGCTTGAACATTGCGTTCCCGATGGTGATGATTCCGATCTACGCGGTTCCCCGCGCCTTTCTTCTCCACTCCTATTCTCTGATCGGCTTGTTGGGAGCAGGCGCCAAACAGCCGACGCTTGTAAGGGCGGCCGAACTCGCGCGAGAGCGCCAGAGCCGCGCCCCGATGATTCTGCCGTGAGGGCGAAACGGGCGGCGGCGAAAATCCGCGGGACGCGGCTTGACCTAGGTCAACGCGCGCGCCGGCGCCGCATGGTTGGCTTCAAAGCGGCAACGGCTTTGAAGGAGTCCGAAATGGCCAAGATTGCGATTGGATCGGCCGAGATTTCACGCCGAACGCTGCTGGCTGGCGCCGCGGCGGCCGGCTCCGCTCCCCTGCTTGCCCTGGGGTCTTCGCCCGCTTGGGCGAAGATGTCGCAAGCCGCGGTCGCCTACCAGGATTCGCCCAAGGGCGACCGCAACTGCGCCGGCTGCGGCCTATTCCAGGCGCCGTCATCGTGCAAGACGGTCGATGGCGCTGTTTCGCCGAACGGCTGGTGCAAGATTTGGGTCAAGAAGGCCGGTTGACGACGATTGCTGCGAGCGGCGGGCCGCCCCGCCGAGTGTGGATTCTGCACCGCGTCGCCTTGGCGTCGTCACAGCCGTCAATCCGCGCGCCGGCGCGTTGACCCTCGATCATGGCGATGATCATGATGTATCGGGTTGAGCCGCTTTCTCTTGCTGCGGGACTGCAGCCAGGCGACAAGGTCGAGTTCGCGATGGACGCGCCGACCTATACGATACGCGACATCAAACTGATCGAGCCCAAGAAGTGACCGGCCGGCGCCGCGCCCGTCGCCTTGCGATCGTCCTCGCCTCCTCTCTGGCGCTCTCTGCGACGGTCAAGGCCGCAGAGAGCGGCCAGAACCTCGGCGCGGGGCAAGATCTGTGCGCGCAATTCACCAAGGCTTACGCCGACAACCCGGCCAGCGAAAATATCTATTGGAGCTGGGCGACGGGCATGATGAGCGGGTTGAATTTCGCCAGCGTCGCCAACAGCAACATCTTTCGAGATTTGGCCGGGGACCAAGACATCTATCGTCGCGCAGTCCGCCTCTATTGCGGCAAACATCCGCTGACGACCTATAGCGGCGCCGTGCTCGATCTCTATGTCAGCATGCCGCTGAAGAAGGGCAACTCCAAATAGCGCCGGCGAGGCGTCGCCATCGCGTCAGCGCGCGTCTTCGGCGGTTCGACATTTTCGGCGAAGGCGGGCGGCAGAGCCAGCGCAAAGCCAAAAAACCGAGCAACGCCGCGATCCAAGCCGCGCGCGCCGAACGCGGCGGCGAGATCGTTTGTGCGGATTGCTCGATTCACGAGGCCGCTCGCCTCCGATCGCCTGTCGCCGACATCACTGGCGGTGCGTCAGGAAGGCGATCACGTCGTCGATATCCTTTTTGCTTCTGAGGCCAGGAAAGGTCATCGCCGTCTTGGGATTGAAGCGGCGCGGATTGGCGAGAAACATCGGCAGACTGGCTTCGCCAATTCGGCCGATATAGGGGGGCGCGGCGTGACAGCCGTGGCAGCGCGTCTCGAACACCGCCTTCCCCGCCTCGGGATCGCCGGCGAAGGCCGCCGCGCCGGAGACGAGCGCGCCGATGGCCGCGGCGAGGATGGTCGACCGGCGGCGCGTCGCCCGCATCACGTCATTGCCTGACCACCGGCCCGCGCACCTCGCCTTCCGGGAAGGTCAGCGTATGGATGTTGAAATACCAGCGGCCGTCCTTCAGATCCTTCTTCTGGACCTCGTCTATCTTGGTCGATCCTTTGAACGGGCTCGCCAGAGCGCCAGGCGTCCCGACCTGGATCGGCGCGTTCTCCTCCGCCGTCAGGCCCATATAAGCGACAGGCCCATGAAAGTGCGCGCCGATCGGCCCGCCGGTCAGCCCTGAATACGTGACCGTCCAGCTCAGCGTGTTGGAATCGGTGTCCAGCGTGGCTTCCAGGTGGGCGCTGCCAGCGCTCTTGTTCGGCGGCGCTTCGCCGCCGCCGCTCATATCGGCCTTGAATTTGATCGTGCCGGCGAGAGCTGGTGTGGCGAGCGCGGCGACGATCATCAAGGCGGTTGCCGAGCAGAGCGCTCTTGCGAACATGGCGTCATCTCCTCCCTGGTCGGTGCGTCCCCTTATCGGGTTTGGGCGATCGGACCGCTGCGATTGGCGATTGGCGCCGCGCCGCTCAGAAAGCAGTCCAGGCGTAGAGCAGAAGCGTGTTGTTGTCTTTGGCGCTCCGGCAGCCAGGGCATTGAACGGGGTCGATGTCCGAAACGCCGCCGTCGAATTGCGTCCACCAGGTATAGGCGAGGCCGATCCGGGCGTTGAGCCAGGGCCAGGGTCCAGGCGCGCCGTGACTGAAGGGCAGATAGGCGAGATCGACAGTCCATCCCTGCGAGTTCGGCGAGAAATTGAAGTTATTGGCGTAAGCGATCGCATCCGGGCTGCCGGCCAACTTGAAGAAGCCGCCGGTCAAGCTGACCGTATGGTCATAGATATAGGAGGCGGAGATGTTGAAGCTGCGCAGGTTGTTGCGCGGATTGGCTGAATTGCCCATCGCGAACGTCGCGTCGAGCAACTGCTTTTCGTAGATATAGCTCGCCCGCGCCGTGATCGAGTGAACGTCGCCGATCCATTGGAATTGCGTATCGAAGCCGATATCAGCGAGCTTGTCCGTACCGAAGCCGAAGACGCGATTCGGGATGATGTCGGCGGCCATCCCGAACGTGCCGACCTCCCATGAATAGTCGCCCCAATTGGGCTCGACGGCGACGCGCCAATAAGGCGCGACCCCGTCGATCGTATAGGTCAAGGCAGGCGGCGAGGAGCCGAGCGCGGTCTGTATTGCGGGCGTCAGCGAGCCGTAGCCGGAAAGCTCGACATAGAGTACGTCATGGATGAAGAGGTAGCCGCCGATTCCCGCCGTCTGACTGGAGCCGAAGCTCTCGATCATCGTGCTCGCCGCTGGCGACAGCGCGAAATTCGAGTTGATGAACGGGAAGCGCCAAACTGGCGTCGTGTTCCAGACGTCCTGGACCGTCGGCGCATTGTTGGCGGTGATGCCGTAGATGAAATCGATATTGCCGATCGTCGCGGAATTGGCGTAGCGAATGTCGGTCAGATCGAGGCCGAACACCCGGCCGTAATCGTTCGAAAACGTCGTCTGAACGAAGGCGCCGAGGTTTCCATAGATCTTGCCCGCATAGAACAGGCTCGTCTGCTGGGCGAGATCGGCGAAATTGTTGTCGCCGAATCCGCCGGCGTTCACTGGCGCGTAGGTTCCGGTCGGCGCGTCGAGCTTGCGCGCATATTCGGTGAAGGTCGATTGCAGCACCGCAGCGAAAGGCGGGATTTTCGAATCGCCGCCTTCGAGCGTGTAGCCGCCGAGCTTGAATCGTCGGCCGAACGGCGTCAGTTCGGGAAAGGCCGTATGGCAAGACGCGCAAGGCTGGCCTGTCTGACGGGCGAAGCTCGGCACCGCCAAGGCCTGCGTCGAACCGCACGCGAGGGCGAAAATTAGCGCCAGACAAAGGGCGGCGATGGAGATGGAAATGCGGCTGCAGCCAGGACGCCGGGACGATGTCCTTGAACGGAAAAGCGCTGCCCCCATTTGGCGCCCCAGGGTCGAATCGCGGTTCGCCCGCGATTTTCACGTAACTATGAATTGTACGGCGACGAACCCTGGGGCCTCTTGATCTAGATCAATTACGCGCTGGCGCCGTCGAGACGAAGCATCATCAAAACCTCGTCGTAATATCGATCGCCCGCCTTCAAAGCGCGCCGCTCCAATCCGTATCGTTCGAATCCAAGCTCCGCATAAAGCGCAATCGCGCGGCGATTGGAGGAGACCACAGCGAGAAGGATCTGCTCGACCTGGCCCCGCGCCTCTGCGACGAGCCGTCGGCACAAAGCCGAGGCGAGGCCGTGACCGCGCGCCGACGGCGCGACGTACAGGCCCCAGAAATGGCCGATATGGGCGAGTTTCGCCGTCGTCTCGGGGCGCAAGCCGGCGACGCCGACGAGATTGTCGCCGGCGAAGCCGCCATAGACGATGCTGGTTCGCAAACGGTCCGCGAACCAGGGCGGAGGCCGCTGCGCCTCCTCGTCGAACGAGGCGGCGAAAGCTTCCGGGCTCTCTTTCAGACCCTGCAAGCGCAAGGGCCGATAGATCGGAGCGTCGGCCGGCGCGAGCCGGCGAAGCGTAAAGCGCGGCGAGGAGTCCGACTGCTCCTTCATGCTTGGAGCCTATCAGCCGCCGTGCCGAGCCCGAACGGCTAAAATGCGCTTGACGTCGCCCGTCGCGGCCTGATCCGATAGCGACAGCCTATCAGCTCGGATGCGCGAGCGACGAGTCTGTTGCATATTTGCAACAGGCGACGGAAATACCCGATGATGTTGCGGCAGCTCGAATACCTTGTCGCCCTTGCCCGCGAGAAGCATTTCGGCCGGGCGGCGGCGGCGTGCAATGTCTCCCAGCCGACCTTGTCGGCCGCAATCCGTCAGCTCGAAGACGAACTCGGCGCGCCGATCGTCGAACGCGGCCACAAATTCCACGGCCTGACGCCGCAAGGACGCGCAGCGCTCGACCATGCCCACCGAATCCTGGCCGAAGCCAGCGCTTTGACCCGCGATCTCGAGGAAATGGATCGCGGCCTTTCCGGCCGGTTGCGGATCGGCGCCATCCCGACGGCGCTGCCGATCATCGCCCATATCACCGCGCCGTTCTATCAGCGCTTTCCCAACGTCTCGGTCACCATCCTGTCGCTGAATTCGCAGCAAATTCAGCAGGGAATCGACGATTTCGAACTCGATGTCGGCCTGACCTATCTCGACAACGAGCCGCTGACCAATGTCCGCGCCAAGCCGATCTATGTCGAGCAATATATGTTCTTGACCCCCGCTTCCGGGCCTTACGCGCGCCGGCGCGCCATCACTTGGCGCGAGGCCAGCGGCGCGCCGCTTTGCCTGCTGACGCCGGACATGCAGAACCGCCGCATTATTGACGGCATCTTCCGCTCCGCCGACGCTTCGCCCGAGCCCGCCATGGAGACGAATTCGATCTTCAATCTCTGTTCGCACGTTTCCTCGGGCCTGTGGTCGTCGATCGTGCCCGTGCAACTTCTGCAATTTTTCGGCGTTCCCCGCGGCACGAGAGCGATCGAGCTGGTCGAGCCCACGGCGCAGCGTACGATCGGGCTGATCATGGCCGACCGCGAACCGCCTTCGCCGCTGGCCCGCAACCTCTTCGCCATGGAGCGGCCGGCGGATATCGGCAGTTTGATCGTGCCGCCGCTGACGCCGGCCGAGTCGCAGGTTTAATAGGTAAAACCTATTAAATGGTCGAAAGGTTCAATTTGCCAGTCTGGGGGTCTTGGTTGATCCTGATTGGGCCAGCTTGATCCATTAACGTGTGCAAAAGCTTCGTTTGATAGAGGGAGACGATGATCCGCAAGCTAGCTTGGGACGAGGAGCTGGCGGGCCGGCTCATCGACGAGCGCAAGACCGCCGACGGCGCGCTCATGCCCATCTTGCACGCCCTCCAGGAGACGTTCGGCTATATCGATCGCGCCGCAATCGCCCCGATCGCCGAGGCGCTCAACATTTCGAAAGCCGACGTGCACGGCGTCATCAGCTTCTATCATGATTTCCGCGCCGCGCCGGCGTCAGGCCGGGCGCTCAAGCTCTGCCGCGCCGAGTCCTGCCAGGCGATGGGCTGCGAAGACCTGATCGATCATCTTCGCCGCGCCCATGGGCTGACGCCGGATAGCGAGACCGACGGCGCGCTCAGAATCGAAACAGTCTATTGCCTCGGCAATTGCGCGCTCTCGCCCGCCGCGCTGATCGACGGCGCGCCGATCGGCCGGCTCACCGCCGCCAAGCTCGACGCTCTTGTCCGCGAGGCCGGACAATGAGCGCCAAGGTCTACGTTCCCGGCGATTCGGCGGCGCTCTCGGTCGGCGCCGACGGGGTGGCGGCGGCCATCGGCGAGGAGGCGCGCCGGCGCGGCCTTGACGTTCAGATCGTGCGCAACGGCTCGCGCGGCTTGTTCTGGCTGGAGCCGCTCGTCGAGATCGAAACGCCGGCTGGACGCCTCGCCTATGGACCGATCGAAGCGGGCGACGTCGCCTCGCTGTTCGATGCGCATTTCCTTTCCGGCCGGCCGCACGCCAAAGCGCTGGGCCGCATCGACGAGCACCCGTACCTTAAAAGACAGCAGCGGCTGCTGTTCGCGCGCTGCGGCGTCGCCGATCCTCTGTCGATCGAGGATTATCGCGCGCATGGCGGCTTGAAAGGCCTCGAACGCGCGCTCGCGATCGGCCCGCAGGCGATTGTCGAAGAGGTGCTCGCCTCGGGCCTGCGCGGCCGCGGCGGCGCGGGCTTTCCTTGCGGGATCAAGTGGCGCACGGTCGCGGCGACCGCCGCCGACCAGAAATACGTCGTCTGCAACGCCGACGAGGGCGACAGCGGCACGTTCGCCGACCGCATGATCCTGGAGGGCGATCCCTTCGCGCTGATCGAGGGCATGGCGATCGCCGCCGTCGCCGTCGGCGCGACCAAGGGCTTCGTCTATATCCGCTCGGAATATCCGCACGCTTTCGCCAAATTCAACGCGGCGCTGGCGGCGGCGCGCAAAGCGGGGCTGCTCGGCCATTCCGTGCTCGGCTCGTCGCACGGTTTCGACATCGAGACGCGGCTCGGCGCCGGCGCTTATATTTGCGGCGAGGAGACGTCGCTGCTCGAGAGCCTGGAAGGCAAGCGCGGCGAGGTTCGCGCCAAGCCGCCGCTGCCGGCGATTTCCGGCCTGTTCGGCAAGCCGACCGCGATGAACAATGTGCTGACCCTGGCGTCGACGCCGTGGATTTTGACGCATGGCGGCAAGGCCTACGCCGATTACGGCATGGGCCGCTCGCGCGGCACGCAACCCTTCCAGCTCGCCGGCAACGTCAAGCATGGCGGCCTCGTCGAGCTGGCTTTCGGCGCGACGATCCGTACGCTCGTCGAGGATTTTGGCGGCGGAACGCGCTCCGGCCGGCCGATCCGCGCGGTGCAGGTCGGCGGTCCGTTGGGCGCATATTTTCCGCAATCCTTGCTCGATACGCCGCTCGATTACGAGGCGATGCTCGAAGCCAAGGGCATGCTCGGCCATGGCGGGATCGTCGTTTTCGACGACACCGTCAATCTCGCTCGCCAGGCGCGCTTCGCCTTCGAATTCTGCGCCAAGGAAAGCTGCGGCAAGTGCACGCCGTGCCGGATCGGATCGACCCGCGGCTTCGAGACGATCGACAAGATCGTCGCCGGCGAGAACGCGGAAGCCAATATCGCGCTGGTGCGCGACCTATGCACGGTGATGACCGACGCCTCGCTTTGCGCCCTCGGCGGCTTGACGCCGCTGCCGGTCTTGAGCGCGCTCGATCATTTCGCGGAAGATTTTGCCCCCCGCCCGAAACGGCTTGCGGCGGAATGAGGAGGCGACGATGGCTTTGATCCAAGAATTCGACGCCGGCACGCCGATCCGGGTCGGCCCCGCCAATGTCACGCTGACGATCGACGGCGAACAGGTCAGCGTTCCCGCCGGGACGTCGGTGATGGCCGCTGCCGCGACTTTGGGCAACAAAATCCCCAAACTCTGCGCGACCGACATGCTCGAGCCGTTCGGCTCCTGCCGGCTCTGCCTGATCGAGATCGAAGGCCGGAAGGGGACGCCCGCCTCCTGCACGACGCCGGTCGAGCCCGGCATGAAAGTTCATACCCAGACGCCGCGCCTCGCCGCGCTCCGGCGCGGAGTGATGGAGCTCTATGCGTCCGATCACCCGATCGACGGCCTGACCGGCGCCGCCAACGGCGATTGCGAATTGCTCGACATGGCCGGCGCGGTCGGCCTGCGCGAAGTGCGCTACGGCTATGACGGCGCCAATCATTTCGACAGTCCGATCGACGACTCCAATCCGTATTTCGCCTTCGATCCGTCGCACTGCATCGTGTGCTCGCGCTGCGTGCGCGCTTGCGCCGAGGTTCAAGGCACGTTCGCTCTGACCATCGAGGGCCGCGGCTTCGCGTCGAAAGTCTCGGCCGGCGGCATGGATTTCCTCGGCTCGGAATGCGTCTCGTGCGGCGCCTGCGTCCAGGCCTGTCCGACCTCTGCGCTCAACGAGAAGAGCGTCATCGAGCATGGGACGCCGACGCGCGCGGTTTTGACCACCTGCGCCTATTGCGGCGTCGGCTGCACGTTCCGGGCGGAAATGCAGGGCGAGCAGGTCATCCGAATGGTTCCGTCCAAGAGCGGCAAGGCGAATGAGGGCCATTCCTGCGTCAAGGGCCGCTTCGCCTATGGCTACGCGACCCATAAGGACCGCATCGTCAAGCCGATGATCCGCGCCAGGATCACCGATCCGTGGCGCGAGGTCTCTTGGGACGAGGCGTTGACCTACGCGGCGAAGGAGTTCAAGCGCATCCAGGCGCAGTACGGCCGCGACGCGGTCGGCGCGATCACCTCGTCGCGCTGCACCAACGAGGAGACGTTCCTCGTCCAGAAGCTGGTGCGGGCCGGCTTCGGCAACAACAACATCGACACCTGCGCGCGCGTGTGCCACTCGCCGACCGGCTACGGGCTCGGCAAGACCTACGGCACCTCGGCCGGCACCCAGGATTTCAAATCGGTCGACAAGGCCGACGTGATCCTGGTGATCGGCGCCAATCCGACCGACGCCCACCCGGTCTTCGCCTCGCGCATGAAGAAGCGCCTGCGCCAGGGCGCGAAGCTGATCGTCGTCGATCCGCGCCGCATCGATCTCGTCCGCACGCCGCATGTCCAGGCGGACTATCATTTGGCGCTCCGGCCCGGCTCGAACGTCGCGGTGGTCAACGCGCTCGCTCATGTCGTCATCACCGAAGGCCTGGTGAAAGAGGATTTCGTCCGCGAGCGCTGCGACCTCGAATCCTTCGAAGCCTGGGCGCGCTTCATCGCCGATCCAAAGAATTCGCCGGAGGCGACGGAGGGCATTTCCGGCGTGCCGGCGAAGGACGTGCGGGCGGCCGCGCGGCTCTACGCGACCGGCGGCAACGGCGCGATCTATTACGGCCTCGGCGTCACCGAGCACAGCCAGGGCTCGACCATGGTCATGGGTATGGCCAATCTCGCCATGGCGACCGGCAATATTGGCAGGGTCGGCGTCGGCGTGAATCCGCTCCGCGGGCAGAACAATGTCCAGGGCTCGTGCGACATGGGCTCGTTCCCGCACGAATTTTCCGGCTACCGTCATGTCGCGGACGATGCGACGCGTCAGGCGTTCGAATCGCTGTGGGGCGTGCCCCTGTCGAAGGAGCCGGGCCTGCGCATCCCGAACATGATGGACGAGGCGGTCGACGGCGCCTTCAAGGGGCTCTACATTCAGGGCGAGGATATCGCCCAGTCCGATCCCGACACGCAGCACATCACCGCCGGATTGCGGTCGATGGAATGCGTCGTCATCCAGGACTTGTTCCTCAACGAGACGGCGCGCTATGCGCATGTCTTCCTGCCCGGCTCGTCCTTCCTGGAAAAAGACGGCACGTTCATCAACGCCGAGCGGCGCATCGGCCGCGTGCGCAAGGTGATGACGCCGCTCGGCGGCATGGCCGATTGGGAGGCGACGATCGCCTTCGCCAAGGCGCTCGGCGTCGAGATGCATTATTCGCATCCGTCCGAGATCATGGACGAGATCGCCCGGCTGACGCCCACTTTCGCCGGCGTCTCGTACCAGAAGCTCGATGAGCTCGGCTCGGTGCAGTGGCCATGCAACGAGCAGGCGCCGGAAGGCACGCCGATCATGCATGTCGACCGGTTCGTGCGCGGCAAGGGCCGCTTCATGCTGACCGAATTCATCGCCAGCGAAGAGCGGACAGGCCCGCGTTATCCGCTGCTGCTGACCACCGGCCGCATCCTGACCCAGTACAATGTCGGCGCACAGACGCGGCGGACGGCGAATAACGTCTGGCACGAGGAGGACCTGCTCGAGATCCATCCGTTCGACGCGGAGAGCCGCGGCATTGTCGACGGCGATCTCGTCTCGCTCGAGAGCCGCACCGGCCAGATTTCGCTGCACGCCAAGGTCAGCGACCGCATGCAGCCAGGCGTCGTCTATACGACCTTCCATCACGCCGTGACCGGGGCCAACGTCGTGACGACGGATTACTCCGACTGGGCGACGAATTGTCCGGAATACAAGGTGACCGCGGTTCAGGTCCGGCGCACCAACCATCTTTCCGATTGGCAGGAGCGCGACCGCGAAGAAGGCTTCTCGTTGCGGCGCATCGCCGAAAGGCTGGTCGATGCCGCCGAATGACGAGGCCGCCATCGAGGTTTCGGCGCGGGATTTCTCGTACCGGTCCGGCCCAGCCGGCGGCGCGCACAACCATGCCGTGGTGGTCGAGACGCCGATCAACATCCTCTATGGCGGCGTCGGCTTCGCGGTGATGATGGCGACGCCTCAGGACCTGGAAGACTTCGCCTATGGCTTCTCCTTTACCGAAGGGATCATCGGCCGCGCCGGGGACATCCGCGGCGTCGAAATCTCGCGGCTGGATGGCGGCTTGAAGCTCGACATCGCGCTCGCCGGCGAGCGCATGGCCGCGCATCTGGCGCAACGCCGCGCGCTGTCGGGACGTACCGGCTGCGGTCTCTGCGGCGTCGACGATCTCGCTCATATGCCGCAGCCGCCGCGGGTTCCGCAACGCGTCGCGATCGCGCCGGCGGCGATCAAGCGGGCGCTGTCGGCGCTCGAAAAGACGCAACAGCTCAACGCGGCGACTCGCGCCGCGCATGCCGCGGCATGGTGCGACCGCGACGGGGCGATCGTCGCGTTGCGCGAGGATGTCGGCCGGCACAATGCGCTCGATAAGGCGATTGGCGCGCTGCTCCGGCAAGGCGTTCCGCCGGACGACGGATTCTTCGTCATCACCAGCCGCTGCTCGTTCGAAATGGTCGCCAAGGCCGCCGCCTTCGGGGCCTCGACCTTGGTCGCGGTCTCGGCCCCGACCTCGCTCGCGCTGGAGCGCGCGGCCCAGTTCGGCGTGACGCTCATCGCGCTGGCGCGCGCCGATCACGCGACGCTCTTCGGCGCCGAGCCGGCCGCGACGCGCAAATCCGACGGAGGCCTCGCCGCATGAGCGCGGAGAAAATGGCCAAGCTCGTACGCATGGCCAATCAGATCAGCGACTATTTCAGGACGCTGCCCGAAGCCGAAGCCGTCGCCAGCACGGCGGATCACTTGCGCCGATTCTGGACGCCGAAGATGCGCGGCGAGATCGCCGCCTTCGCCGAATCCGGCGGCGAAGGCCTCAACAGAATCGCCGCCCAAGCCGTCGCCGCGCTCGGGGCGCGAACGGCTTCGTAGCTTTCGACAAAAGTCGCATCCGCCTCTCGTCAAGGAAAATGTGATCTTCTGGAAAATTTAAATAATATTCGGTGAAATGACCGGGGCGAACCTGCCGAGCGGCCCCGGGGGAGGGAATCATGACAAGCGCCACTGCAGCGCAATTGCGCGATACGAACGCCGGTCTGCTGGATCGGGCGCGGATCATCGCCAGACCAGGCTTCAACCGTTGGCTCGTGCCGCCGGCCGCGCTCGCCATTCACCTCTGCATCGGCATGTCGTACGGGCTCAGCGTATTTTGGCTGCCGCTGTCGCGCGCGCTCACCGGCGACAAGCCGGTCGCCTGTCCCGACCTCACTCTGTTCGGGTCGCTGTTCACGACGAGCTGCGATTGGCGCGTGAGCGACCTGCTCTGGGTCTTCACGCTCGGCATCGTCTTCCTCGGCCTTTCGGCCGCGGTCTGGGGCGGCTGGCTGGAGCGCGCCGGACCGCGCAAAGCCGGCTTCGTCGCGGCTCTATGCTGGGGCGGCGGCTTCGTCCTCGGCGCATTCGGCGTGTTCGTCCATCAGCTTTGGCTGATCTGGCTCGGCATGGGGATCATCGGCGGCGTCGGCCTCGGCCTCGGCTATATTTCGCCGGTCTCGACCCTGATCAAATGGTTTCCGGATCGGCGCGGCATGGCGACGGGCCTGGCGATCATGGGGTTCGGCGGCGGCGCCTTGATCGGCTCGCCGCTCGCCATTCTGCTGATGAGCCATTTCAAGACCGCGTCGTCGGTCGGCGTCTGGCAGACGCTGGCGACGATGGGCGTCATCTATTTCGTCGCGATGAGCATCGGCGCTTTCGGCTATCGCTTGCCGCCGGACGGCTGGCGCCCCGAGGGCTGGACGCCGCCCGCCGCGGCGGCGAAGCCGATGATCACCCATCGCGACGTCCATCTGAACGACGCGCACAAGACGCCGCAATTCTGGCTGATCTGGGCCGTGCTCTGCCTCAACGTCTCGGCCGGCATCGGCGTCCTCTCCATGGCTTCGCCGATGCTGCAGGAAATCTTCGCCGGCGCGCTGATCGGCAAGCCGGAAGTTTCCTTCGGCGCGCTCGACGCAGCGCAGAAAGGCGCCGTCGCGGCGGTCGCCGGCGGCTTCGTCAGTCTCTTGTCGCTGTTCAACAGCGCAGGACGCATCTTCTGGGCGTCGATGTCCGATTATATGGGACGAAAGAACACCTATTTCGTCTTCTTCGCGCTCGGCATCGTCCTCTACGCCTTGGCGCCGACCTTCGCTCATATCGGCTCGAAGGCGCTGTTCGTCGCCGCCTTCTGCGTGATCCTGTCGATGTATGGCGGCGGCTTCGCGACGGTTCCAGCCTATTTGGCCGATATGTTCGGCACGAAATTCGTCGGCGCGATCCACGGCCGGCTGCTCACGGCCTGGTCGGTCGCCGGCGTGCTTGGACCGCTCGTGATCGGCTATATCCGCGACGCGCAGATCGCCGCCGGCGTCGAACGCGATCAGGTCTACGATCGGACCATGTATATTCTGGCGGGCTTCCTTGTCGTCGGCCTGATCTGCAATGCTTTGGTGCGGCCGGTCGCGGCCAAATGGTTCATGAAGGATGAGGACGGGACGGCCGCGACGAAAGCCGACGTCCCGACCGGCTCGTTCGGGATCGGCTACGGCCGGCTCGATCTCGCCGCCGCAATCGCTTGGGCCGCCGTCGGCCTGCCGCTCGCCTGGGGCGTCTACCGGCTGCTCGACAACGCGGTGAAAATCTTCAGCTAGCGGCGAGTCGCCCAGCCTTTACTCGCGGCGGCCGATCGCGTAGGACCTGGCCGCAATAAGCCCCGGCGCCGGCCCCTTGTTGCTCGCGCCGGGGCTTGCTTTTGAGGCGCGGTTCGATGGCGAATGTGGTGGTGGTCGGCGCTCAGTGGGGCGACGAAGGCAAGGGCAAGATCGTCGACTGGCTGTCGCTCAACGCCGACGTCGTGGTTCGCTTTCAAGGCGGCCATAACGCCGGCCATACGCTGGTCATCGACGGCAAGACGTTCAAGCTGGCGCTCCTTCCCTCGGGCATCGTGCGGCCCGGCAAATTGTCGGTGATCGGCAACGGCGTCGTGCTCGATCCGCATTTCCTGATCGAAGAGATCGAGAAGATCCGAAGCCAAGGCGTCGAGGTGACGCCGGACAATCTCAAGATCGCGGAGAACGTTCCGCTGATCCTGCCGCTGCATCGCGAACTCGACGCGCATCGCGAATCCTCCAATCTCGTCGGCGTGAAGATCGGCACGACAAAGCGCGGCATCGGCCCTGCTTACGAGGACAAGGTCGGCCGGCGCGCGATCCGGCTGATGGACCTCGCCGAGCCGGACGAACTCGACGCCAAGATCGATCGCCTGCTTGCGCATCATGATCCTTTGCGCCGCGGCCTCGGCCTGGAGCCGCTCGACCGCGCGGCGATCCGCAAGGACCTCGTCGCCGTCGCCGCGAAAATCCTGCCCTTTATGGCCGCGACCTACGATCTGCTCGACCGCGAGCGCCGCGCCGGCAAGCGCATCCTGTTCGAAGGCGCGCAAGGCGCGTTGCTCGACGTCGACCATGGGACGTACCCGTACGTGACCTCGTCGAACACGGTGGCGGGCAGCGCGGCGGCGGGCTCGGGCCTCGGGCCGGGCGCCATCGGCTATGTGCTCGGCATCGCCAAGGCGTATACGACGCGCGTCGGCGGCGGCCCGTTCCCGACCGAGCTCGACGACGATGTCGGCCGGCTGATCGGCAAGCGCGGCAACGAATTCGGCACCAATACCGGCAGGCCGCGGCGCTGCGGCTGGTTCGATGCAGTGCTCGTGCGGCAATGCGTGAAGACTTCAGGGATCGACGGCCTGGCGCTGACCAAGCTCGACATTCTCGACGGGTTCGACGAGATCAAGGTCGCGACGCATTACCGGCTCGACGGCGAGACCGTCGATTATCTGCCGGCCGGCCAGGGCGCGCAGGCGCGGGTCGAGCCGGTCTACGAGACGATCGAAGGCTGGCGCGAGGCGACTGGCGGCGCCCGCTCCTGGGCCGCGTTGCCGGCTCAAGCGATCAAATATGTCCGCCGGATCGAGGAACTGGTCGGCGCGCCGGTCGCCTTGTTGTCGACCAGCCCCGAGCGCGAAGATACAATTCTTGTGCATGATCCGTTTCGGGACTAATGGCCTCTTGCTTGGGGGCTTGGACAGGATGACCGAACCCGATCATGGCTGATTATTATCCGCTTTTGGCCAAAGCGTTGGCCGGTCTGCCGGCTACGACCACGCCCGACGCGCGGCGAGCCATTTACGACCGCGCCCGCAAGGCGCTGATCGGCCAATTGCGTTCGTTGAAGCCGCCGCTATCGGAAGACGTGATCGCCCGCGAAGAGGCGGCGCTCGACGCCGCCGTCGCTCGGCTCGAGAGCGAGCGCGGCGCTGCGCCGAATTCAGCCGCTCCCCCGGCCTCGGCGCCCGCAGCCGGCGCGCCGGCGGCGCCGGCCGCTTCCGCGCCAGCCCCGGCGGCGGCCCCCGCCACGCGGCCGGCTCCGCCGCCGAGACCGGCGCCCGCCGCGCCGACGGCCGCGCGGCCGCAAGCCCCGACAGCCGGCGTAGCCGGGGGCGGCGCAAAATCTCCGCCGCCGCCAAATGTTCGACCGGCCGCCTCGGCGAGCGCCTCCCCGGCCGCATCGCCGTTGCGGCCGCCCGCGGGCGGCGCTGCGGCGCGCGCCGCGCCGCGCCCGCCAGCCCAGGCCCCCGGCCAGCCGCCGCGGCCCTCGGTCGGTTTCGCAGCGCCCTCCGCCGCGCCCCCAAGCCCGTCCGGGCCGCCGCCGATCGGCTCGCCAGCGGCATGGTCGCCTGGAGCGCCGCCGCCGGTCGAAGCGCCGGATGTCGGCTTGGACGACGCAGACGACTACGCGCCGCCGATCGCGGCTGCGCCGGGCGAAAGCTTCGCCGCGCCGCCGGTGCGGGCGGCGGGCGATTCCGGCCGGCCGGCGGCGCCAGGCCTCGGCAAGCCGCGCGCGCGCAGACCGTGGCCCTGGGTCGCGCTGGCTGCGCTGGTCGTGGTCGTGGCGGTCGCGGCGGGCTTCGCCGTGCTGTGGAAGGAGAAGCCGCAAGACCTCGCCATCAAAGACAAGGAGAACGCCGAAGCGTCGGCCAAACCCGCCGTCGGCCAGAGCAAGATCGTCGAGCGTGTGACCGGCGGCGAGCCGGCGGCCGCGAGTCCGCCCGCCGCGCCCTCCAGCCCGGCGGCCAATTCCGCGCCGGGCGCGGCGTCGCCGGACAATTCGCAAGCCGCCGCGGCGGCGCCGCCGAACGCCTCGGCGCCGCAAGCCCCGAGTGCGACGCCGGCGCCTTCGGCCGAGACGCCGATCCCGACCGTAACCGTGCCGACCATCCCGGTGCGGCCCAACGAAACCGCCCAGGCCGGCGCGCAGGGCTCGGCCGGCCAACCGCCGGCCGCAACCGCGCCCGCCGTTTCGCGCGCTGCCTTGTTGATGGAGACGCCCGGCGATCCGCAAAAGCCGAAAGTCGTCGTCGGCGCCGCAACCTGGACCTTGATCCCCGCCGCCGCCGGCCAAGCTCAGGCCGGGCCGACCGTGCAGGCGGATATCGACATTCCCGACGCCAAGCTGCGCGCCACGGTGACGATCAAGAAGAACGTCGACGCCAGTCTGCCGGCGACGCATACGATCGATCTGCGCTTCGCCTTCGCCGACGGCGCCGAAATCAAGGGCTTCAAGGACATGGCTCTGCCGCAAATGCGGCGCGACGACACGCCGACGGGCGACTCGTTCGCGGGAGTCAGGGTGAAGATCAACGACGTCTATTTTCTCGTCGGCCTCACCCGTTCGGACGCCGACACGGCGCACAATCTGGAGCTCTTGAGCACGCGCAACTGGCTCGATTTCCCGCTCCTGTTCAACGACGATCACATCGCGAAGCTGACTTTCGAGAAGGGCGCGACCGGGCAGAGCGTGATCGCGCAGGCGATCGAGGCGTGGAAATAGGGCGGGCGCCCATCGTCATTGCGAGCGAAGCGAAGCAATCCATTCGCAAGGCCCAACCCTATAAACAGATCGCTTCGCGCCTCGCAACGACGTCTCCAGCGAAATCGCCGCGGGCGGCCCGATCACATGGCGTCGGTTTCGGCCTCGTCCTTGGATTCGTACCGCATGATCAGCGGCGCTTGCGCAAGGCCATAGAGGATGGTCAGCGGCAATACGCCGAACGTCTTGAAATTGACCCAGAAATCGGTGCTCTGAGTGCGCCAGACGATTTCGTTGAGGATCGCCAGAGCGAGAAAGAAAAACGCCCAGCGGTAGGTCAGCTTGCGCCAACCCTCCGGCGTGATCTTGAAGGCGGCGTCGAACAGGACCGGCAAGAGCGGCTTGTTCAGGGCCAGGCCGCCGAACAAGGCGAGCGCGAACAACAGATAGAGCGCGGTCGGCTTGATCTTGATCAGCGTCTCGTTGTGAAAAAACAGGGTGAGCGAGCCGAAGATGACGACGATCACCGCCGTGACCAGCGGCATGATCGGGATGCGCCGCAACATCGCATAGGAGACGATCAGGCTGGCCACGACGCAGGCCATCAGGGCGCCGGTCGCGATGTAAATGCCGAGCTTCGAATAGGCGATGAAGAACGCCGCGAGCGGTCCGAGTTCGAGCGCGAACTTGAGCGTCGGATTGATCTTGCGCCGCGCCGGCGGCGCGGCGCGGCGCGCGTCTTCAGTCATCGTCCTTCTCCGAAGAGAGGTTTGTCATGGCCGACGCGCAGGATCAAGCCGCCGCAACTCAAGGAAAACCCCATGTCATTCCCGCGCAAGCGCAGTACTGTCCGGGGAAAGGCCTGCGCCTCGGTCCGGCGATTTGGCTTGCTGTCAACACCGCGGCGCCACGCCGCCCGATTGCCGTCAACCCGCCATGGCGCCTCGAAGGTACGCGCAACACGATCTCTGTCCGCGCGGCGCCATGGCGGGCGCCTCGCTTGCGCTCCGCCCCTTCCGGGTGAAGGCGACCGCTCGGCGTGGCTATTGGCGACCAAGACGTTTTGCTGCCGAAACCGGCCGTTCGGCCGCAAAACGTCTTGGTTACAAAAGGCCGTCGAGGCGGGCGCGGTGTTCGGGATTTGCTTTCTTGAGCGCGCTTGATTTCTGAGTCTCGCTAGTCAGGAGCCGGCGAAGACTCTCGATATCGCCTTGTTTTGCGAGAGTCGCGCTCCGGGCGTCAAATTTACCCTCCTTTTCCCCGGACAGCCCTGCGCGCAAGCGGGAATCCAGTACGGCCTCTCCTGCACGCGCGGCGGCTCTCTGGATTCCCGCTTTGCGGGAATGACAAGCCGTGGAACTCTGCGCGTCTCACGTCGCCGGCGCGATCGCGACCTTGATCCGATCCTTCGCCGAATTGCTGATCTGGATGGTGATCGGCGCGCCGGGGGTCAATTCGAAGCGTACGCTCTTGCGCACGCCGGAACAGTCTTTTTGGCCTGTATGGGCGACGGATCTCAATCGTGCGCCATTTTCGAAGACGTCGATCCACGCTTCGGCGGACAAGGTGATCTGGTAAAGGCCCGGCGTCGCCACGCCGAAAATGACGAAATTGCCGCTGTAACTGTCAGGTTTCGGCGGCCGCTCGGGCGCGAGGAAGAAGTGGAAGCGCTTGCTCGGCTTGAGAGCGAGGAGCATCCCCTCGTCGCTTTTGACGACGCGCTCGCCGGAATGCGCCGGCGGCAATTGGCCGGCGAACCACGATTTCTCGCGGGCGATCGACCATGCAAAATGATCGCAAGCCGCCTGACCGCCATTCGTGGATTGCGCGTCTTCGGCCTTCGCCGGCGCAAGCGGCGGCGGCGCGAGCAAAAGGACGACGCCGAACAATGCCCGTCGCAGCGACATCGCCCTCGACCTCCATCGTCAGTCCGTCGCCACCATGACGTCGGACGCCTTGATCACCGCGTACGCGTCTTTGCCCTTCGCCAGGCCCAATTCGTCGACGGCTTCATTGGTGATCGAGGCGGTGATGATCGTTCCCTTGGCGTCGATCCGGACATGAGCCGTGGTCTGGCCTTTCACCACTTCAATGATGGTTCCTTTTATCAGATTGCGAGCGCTGATCTTCATCAAAATCTCCATCATGTTCACGAGAGCGTCTTGAAACCCTGCCGTTCGAAGATCGCCCGACCCGCTGGCGAGCGCAAGAAATCCAGGAATTTAGCCGCCGCGGGATTGACGCTCGTCGCGGTCAGCGCGACCGGGTAGACGATCGGCTTGTGGGACGAAGCCGGAAAAGCCGCGACCACTTTCACCGCCGGCTCGGCGGCGGCGTCGGTCGCGTAAACGATCCCGAGCGGCGCCTCGCCGCGCGCGACGAAGGCCAAGGCGGCGCGCACATTGTCGGTCATCGCCAGATGCGGCGCGACGGCGTCCCAGAGCTGGAGATTGACGAGCGCCTCTTTGGCGTATTTGCCGACAGGTACGGAATTGACTTCGCCCGTCGCCAGCTTGCCGGCGCCGAGCGCGGCTTTGACGTCGGCGGCGTTCAGCGGCAGCGCTTGCAGCGGCGACGTCTTGTTGGCGACGACGACCAGCATATTGGCGAGGAAATCGATCCGGCTTTCCAGCTTGATCGCTTTGCCCTTCGCGGCTTCGTCCATCGAATCTTCGTCAGCGGAGACGAAAATGTCCGCGGGCGCGCCTTGCGCCAATTGCCGCGCCAGCGCCAGCGAGCCGCCGTAGGAAATCTTGACGTCGAGGCCGCTCTTGTCGTGAAACGCCGTGGCGGCTTCATCGAGCGCCGTTTTCAGACTGGCCGCTGCGAAGACGATCGCCGGCGCTTGCGCCTCTGCCGGCTGAGCCGCCGTCATGACGATCAGAGCAAGCGCCAGGACAAATCGCCAAAAACGCATTCGGCGCTCCAAGGAGGAGATTTCACGCTATTCTTTTCAGAATATAGCGGTTGGCTGCGAACGCAAGCTTGCCGCGCAGACGATCTTGCTCCGTCGCACGACCCGCGTGAATATCGCGGCGCACGCGGAGGATCAATGCAGGACGAACCGATCATGGACGTCGCCCATCTCGGGCACGTCGAATTGTTGACGCCGAAGCCGGACGAGAGCTTGCGCTTCTTCGTCGACGTCCTCGGCATGAGCGAGAGCAGCCGGCAAAACGATTCCGTCTTCCTGCGCGGCTGGGACGATTACGAAACGTACTCGCTCAAGCTGACCGGCGCGAAAACCTCCGGCCTGGGCCACGCCGCCTTCCGCGCCCGCAGCCCGGCCGCCTTGGCGCGCCGCGTCGCCGCGCTGGAGCGGTCAGGGCTCGGCATCGGTTGGCGCGACGGCGAATTCGGTCACGGGCCCGCCTATCAATTCCGCGACCCCGACGGGCATCTCCTTGAACTCTATTATGAGACGCAATGGTACGAAGCGCCGGCGGCGCTGCGTCCCGCCTTGAAAAACCAGGCGCAGCGCTTTCCGGCGCGCGGCGTCAATGTGCGGCGCATCGATCACTTCAACTGTCTCGCCAAGGATATCCGCGCCAATCGCGAGTTCTTCGAGCAGACGCTCGGCTTTCGTCTGACCGAGCAGATCGTGCTCGACAGCGGGGTCGAGGCGGGCATGTGGATGACCTGCACGAACAAGAGCTACGATTTCGCCTATACGCTCGAAGCCCATGGCGTGTCCGGCCGGCTCCATCATCTCACCTTCGCCCTCGACAGCCGCGAGGAAATCCTGCGCGCCGCAGATATTTTCCTCGAAGCGGGCGTGTTCATCGAAACCGGGCCGCACAAGCACGCCATCCAACAAACCTTCTTCCTCTATGTCTATGAGCCGGGCGGCAATCGAATCGAAGTGGCAAATGCCGGCGCGCGGCTCATCCTGGCGCCCGACTGGAAGCCGATCCGCTGGAGCGAGGCCGAGCGCAAGAAGGGGCAGGCCTGGGGACTGAAGACGATCGAGAGCTTCCATACCCATGGCACGCCGCCGCTGGAGAGAGGTACTTTGAAGGCCGGCGAGACGGAATGAATTTGCACTCTGGCGGGAAGCGCAATCGGTCATTATTGGACGCCGAGCCAAGCGTCGGCGTCCGTCCCAGACGACGGTCGCGGCTTGGCCGGCGCTTCTCCGGGCGTCTCGGCCCCGCCTTCCGACCTCGCCCGAAACGTGCTACCCGCCCGCTCGGCAAGGGCCGCCGGTCGGGCGGCCGCATAGGACGGCTCATGGCTAATGATCTTGCGCGGGTCGGCCGCGCCCTGATTTCAGTTTCGGACAAAACCGGGCTCCTCGAACTCGCGGCCGCCCTCGCGGCGCGCGGCGTCGAACTGGTCTCGACCGGCGGCACCGCCAAGGCGCTCGCCGCCGCCGGCCACGCGGTGCGCGACGCGGCTGAACTCACCGGCTTTCCGGAAATGATGGACGGCCGCGTCAAGACGCTGCATCCCGGCATCCATGGCGGCCTTCTGGCGGTGCGCGAAAATCCGGCGCACGAGGCGGCGATGCTCGCCCACAACATCGCGCCGATCGATCTGCTGGTCGTCAATCTTTATCCGTTCGAAGAAACGCTGGCGCGCGGCGGCGCCTTCGACGAAATGATCGAGAATATCGACATTGGCGGGCCGGCGATGATCCGCGCCGCGGCCAAGAATCACGGCGACGTCGCCGTCGTCGTCGAGCCGAATCAGTACGAAGGCCTGATCGAAGAGTTGCAGCGCCATGGCGGCGCGACCAGCCTCGCCTTCCGTCGAGCCCTCGCGCTGCGCGCCTACGCTCGCACCGCCGCTTATGACGCCGCGATATCGAATTGGCTCGCCAGCGTCGCGGGGGAGCCGGCGCCGGCTTGGCGCGCCTTCGGCGGCAAGCTGATCGAGGCCATGCGCTACGGCGAGAACCCGCATCAATCGGCCGGGTTCTACGCCTCGCCCGATCGGCGGCCGGGGGTCGCCACGGCCCGGCAATTGCAGGGCAAGCAGCTCTCTTACAACAACGTCAACGACACCGACGCGGCCTTCGAACTGGTCGCCGAATTCGACCCCGCGCGCGCCGCGGCGGTCGCCATCATCAAACACGCCAATCCGTGCGGGGTCGCCGAGGGCGGAACTCTGAAGGAGGCGTACGAGCGCGCGCTCGCCTGCGACCCGGTCTCGGCCTTCGGCGGCGTCGTCGCGCTCAATCGCCGCCTCGACGCGGACGCGGCGCGCAAAATCGTCGAGATCATGACCGAGGTCATCATCGCGCCGGAGGCGGACGAAGAGGCGGTCGCCATCGTTGCGGCTAAGAAGAATCTGCGCCTGCTCGTCGCAGGCGCCTTGCCTGATCCGCGCGCGCCCGGCTTCACCGCGCGCGCCGTCGCCGGCGGGCTGCTGATCCAGAGTCGCGACAACGCCGTCGTCGACGACATGAATCTCAAGGTTGTGACCAAGCGCGCGCCGAGCGCGCAGGAGCTCGCCGATCTGCGCTTCGCCTATCGCGTCGCCAAGCATGTCAAATCCAACGCCATCGTCTACGCCAAGAATGCTGCGACGGTCGGCATCGGCGCCGGACAAATGTCGCGGGTCGATTCGTCGCGCATCGCCGCTCGCAAGGCCGCCGACATGGCGGCGGCCGCGGGCCTCGTGGAATCGCCGGCCAAGGGCTCGGTCGTCGCCTCCGACGCCTTCTTCCCCTTCGCCGACGGCCTGCTGGCGGCGGCCGAAGCCGGCGCGACCGCAATCATTCAGCCGGGCGGATCGCTGCGCGACCGCGAGGTCATCGCCGCGGCGGACGAAGCCGGGCTGGCGATGGTGTTCACCGGCTTTCGCCACTTCCGTCACTGATCGGCGCCGCTGCCGAATTCGAGTCGCCATACGCGCTAGCAGCAGCGACTCTCGAGCGCTGCGCGTGATCGCGCGGACGGCGCGTCGATTCGCCGCGTCGGCTTGCGGCGAAAGTCGGCGGCCCGGATCGGGACGCCCGTCCTGATCCGCGCCATAATCGTCCTCGATCCTCGCAACGAAAGACCGCTCGGAAACTTTCAAGTTTTCTTGATGCGGAGGATCACGACAACGCCCTGCCGGGTTTTCTTTGGTCTCCCCCTGGCGAAATGATGGCGAAATGGAGGAGAGGATGACGACGGCGCTGCCCGCCAATGAAGATTACGCCAAGGCCATCTTGTCGATCTTCGGCGAGGGCCGCCTGCGTCCCGGCCAAACGCTGAGCGAAAAGCAAGTAAGCGAGGCGTTCCAAGCCAAAAGGATGGGTAGACGCGTGGATTACGAGGACGCGCTGAAATACGCGGTGGATCGGGAGTGGCTAACTCTTCAACTCGGCATGGTGCGATTGACCGCCGCGGGTTTCGGCCAGATCTAACGGCGAAACCAGCGACGCGGGCCTGCGTATTTTCTCTCAAGAGAGCGCAGAAGGGCCCGGCCATGCTGGCGCAAAGCCGATCCCGCCGCCGCCTCCCGGCGCCGGCCCAGACATTCGGACCCTTGGGAGGAGATCGGCCGTCACTTGGATCCGGTCCGGCAGCGCGCCAAATTCGCATCGACAATGCGTGGTCAGAGGCATTTCACAGCATAGCTCGCGGAACGCGCCTCGCGCCGCCGCGCCGCGGCGCCCCCGGCGAACGCTCGCCGCAGCGCGGCTCCGCGCGCGCCGCGGCGCTGCGCCTCGCAAATAGTCACGCTGACGGCGAGGAACTTACGCGGTCTCGCGCGTTATTTGCATGTTGCGCAATTGGCACTGTTCACAGTGAAAGCGCCAGCGCCGGCGAAAACACTTGCGCTCGCTTCGCCATTCCGGGAAGCTCTCGAAACTCGGTGGAAACGCCTGATTCGTTCGCATGGGGGGCGACGTGGGCGTTGTTCGTCGGATGTCAACCGACGAACAGAATGGCGACGGCGCGCGAGCAAGTTCGGCGCAGAGCGTTCGCCAGAGTGACTGAGTTGCGCCCCAACGAAGGGAAGGCGGCTATCTTCGCGTACCGTTTGCGGTTACGCGCGGGCCAGCGCTTCGTCAATTATTCGCCGCGCTCTTGATTGCGCGACGTGAGTGACCAAGTCCTAGGCAAGAACTGGAGCTTCGGAGGACTTTACGATGAACGTGAGAGTGGCGAACGCGGCGACGGCGCCGGGATATGCTCGCTCAAGCCACGCCGAAGAAAGCCAGGCCGACGTCTTCAGCGTTTTCAGCGAAGCCTACGAGCGCGAACGGCGCGAGGCGATGAGCCTCGCCGACTATCTCGAAGGCTGCCGCAACGATCCCGGCATGTACGCGACAGCCGCCGAGCGCATGGTGACGGCGATCGGCGAGCCAAAGCTCATCGACACCAGCGCCGATCTGCGCTTGGGGCGAATTTTTCTCAATCGGACGATCAAGATCTATCCGACCATGGCCGGGTTTTTCGGCATGGAGGACACGATCCAGCGCGTCGTCAGCTATTTCCAGCACGCCGCGCAGGGGCTCGAAGAGCGCAAACAGGTGCTCTATCTGCTCGGCCCGGTCGGCGGCGGCAAGTCCTCGCTGGCCGAGCGGCTGAAGAGTCTGATGGAGACCCAGCCGATCTATGTGCTCGCCGCGGGCGAGGAGTTGAGCCCCGTCTTCGAATCGCCGCTCGGCCTGTTCCGCCCTGAAACGATGGGCGACACGCTGGAGAACCGCTACGGGATCGCGCGCCGCCGCCTGACCGGCATCTGCTCGCCCTGGGCCGCCAAGCGGCTCGACGAATTTCGCGGCGACTTGTCGAAATTCACCGTCGTCAAACTCTTCCCCTCGAAGCTGCGTCAGATCGGCGTGGCCAAAACCGAGCCGGGCGACGAAAACAACCAGGACATCTCTTCGCTGGTCGGCAAGACCGACATCCGCAAGCTCGAGAGCTTCTCGCAAAACGATCCCGATTCCTATTCCTATTCCGGTGGCCTGAATCGGACGACGCAAGGCCTTCTCGAATTCGTCGAGATGTTCAAGGCGCCGATCAAGGTGCTGCATCCGCTGCTCACCGCGACGCAGGAGGGCAATTACGTGGGCACCGAAAATATCGGTGCGCTGCCGTATCAAGGAATCATTCTCGCCCATTCCAATGAATCGGAATGGGAGCAATTCAAGAACAATAAGAACAACGAGGCGTTTCTTGACCGGATCTGCGTGATCAAGGTGCCCTATTGCCTGCGGGTCTCGGAAGAAGCGATGATCTATCGCAAGCTTTTGGAGAACAGCGATCTCGGCAACGCGCCCTGCGCGCCGGAGCTGCTGGAGATGCTGAGCCGCTTCTGCGTGTTGTCGCGCCTGAAGGACCATCCCAACTCGCCGCTCTTCTCCAAGATGCGCGCCTATAACGGCGACAGCCTCAAGGATTCCGATCCCAAGGCCAAGTCGATCCAGGAATATCGCGAGGCCGCCGGCATTTCCGAGGGCATGACCGGCATCTCGCCGCGCTTCGCCTTCAAGGTTCTCTCCGAGACCTTCAATTACGACACCGAGGAGATCGCCGCCGATCCGGTTCACCTCATGTACGTGCTCGAGCAATCGGTGCGCCGCGAGCAATATCCCAAAGAGGTCGAGGACCGTTATCTCGACTTCATCAAATCCGAGCTGGCGCCGCGCTACGCCGAATTCATCGGCCGCGAAATCCAGAAGGCCTATATCGAATCCTACAGCGAATACGGTCAGAACCTGTTCGACCGCTACATCGCTTACGCCGACGCCTGGATCGAGGAGCAGGATTACAAGGACCCTGACACGGGACAGATATTCGACCGGCAGATTCTCGACGCCGAATTGTCGAAAATCGAAAAGCCGGCCGGGATCGCCAATCCGAAGGACTTTCGCAACGAGATCGTCAAGTTCGCGTTGCGCTCCCGCGCCGCCAATCAGGGCAAGAATCCGTCATGGATCTCCTACGAGAAAATTAGAGAAGTCATCGAAAAGCGCATGTTCAGCCAGGTCGAGGACCTTCTGCCGGTGATTAGCTTCGGCGCCAAGCGGGACACCAAGACCGAGCAGCAGCACGCCGACTTCCTGGAAAGGATGGTGGCGCGCGGCTACACCGAGCGGCAGGTTCGGCGGCTCGTGGAATGGTACATGCGCGTCAACAAAGCCGGGTGACGGCGGGCGGAAGGTAATGCCTCTCTTCATCGACCGCCGACTCAATCCCCGCGACAAGAATTTCGGCAATCGGCAGCGCTTCCTGCGGCGCGCTCGGGAGCGGGTGAAAGAGGCGGTCGACCGCGTCGTTCGCGAGCGCGGCATTGCCGACGCCGGCAAGGGCGCGGCCGTGTCGATCCCGGCGGGCGGCATCGACGAGCCGCAATTCCATCATTCGGATACGACCGGCGATCGGCGGCGGCCGCTGCCGGGCAACAAGACTTTCGTCGCCGGCGATCTCATCGACAAGCCGGAAGGCGGCGGCGGCGAGGGCAGGGGCAAGCAGGCCTCCGATTCCGGCGAAGCCGAGGACCCGTTCGTCTTCGCGCTGACCGCCGACGAATTCCTCGACATCCTGTTCGAGGACCTCGAACTGCCGGACCTGGTCAAGGCTTCGCTGAAGGACACGACCAGCAAGGAGCCGCGTCGGGCCGGCTATTCCAATGACGGCGTGACGCCCAATCTCAACGTGCTTCGCACGATGCGCTTCAGCCTGAGCCGGCGGCTCGCGCTGCGCCGTCCGACCGAAGCGAAAGTGAAATTGCTCGCCGACGAGGTTGAGAAGCTGCAGGCGCTTCAAGCGGATTGTCTGCTGGACGCCAAGGGCCAGCAGCGGCTGCGCGACGCGGTCGAGGAAATGCAAGGCCTGAAGAAGCTGCAGCGGGCCATTCCCTATATCGACCCGGTCGACCTGCGCTACAACCGTTTCGAGCCGAAGCCGACGCCGCGCGCCAAGGCGGTGATGTTCTGCCTGATGGACGTCTCCGGCTCGATGGGCGAGCGCGAGAAGGATCTCGCCAAGCGCTTTTTCATTCTGCTCCACCTGTTCCTCAGACGGAAATACGATCGCGTCGATCTGGTCTTCATCCGCCATACGCACGAAGCCAAGGAGGTCGACGAGCAGGAATTCTTCTACAGCCGGGAATCCGGCGGCACGATCGTCAGCGCCGCGCTGACGAAGATGCTCGAAGTCCTCCGCGCCCGTTATTCCGTCGCCGACTGGAACGTCTATTGCGCGCAAGCTTCCGACGGCGACAATTCGTCGAGCGACACCGCGCGCTGCATCAATATGCTGGCCAGCGAGATTCTGCCGCTCTGCCAATATTACGCCTATATCGAAATCCTCGACGAGCATGACGGCTTCTCCGAGGAGGCCGGCAAGGAATTGTGGCGCGGCTACCGGCTGCTCAAGCCGAAAGCAGCCAATTTCGCCATGAAGCACGTCGCCCGGCGCGCCGACATCTATCCGGTCTTTCGTGAGCTTTTCGCGAAGCAGCCGGCGAAAGGCGCAGCGAAATGAGCGAGATCATGTCGAGCCCGGATCGCCCCGCCGCCGCGCCGCCGCGCCGTCCGCTGTTTGAAACGGCGGATTGGGATTTCGATACGATGCAGCGCGTGTTCGACGAGATCGAACGGATCGCGCTCGACGAGCTGAAGCTTGACGTCTATCCCAACCAGATCGAGATCATCTCCGCCGAGCAGATGCTCGACGCGTATTGCTCGATCGGCATGCCGTTGATGTATGGCCATTGGTCGTTCGGCAAGAAATTCGTCCATCACGAGAAACTCTACCGCTACGGCTATCAGGCGCTGGCTTACGAGATCGTCATCAACTCCAATCCCTGCATCAGCTACTACATGGAAGAAAACACCATGGCGATGCAGACTTTGGTGCTCGCCCATGCGGCTTTCGGCCACAATCATTTCTACAAGAACAATTACCTCTTCAAGCAATGGACCGATCCGGACGGCGTGCTCGACTATCTGGACTTCGCCAAGAAATACGTCGCAGAATGCGAGGAGCGGCACGGGGCGGCGGCGGTGGAGGAGACGATCGACGCGGCGCACGCTCTGATGAACCAGAGCGTATTCCGCTATAAGCGCCGCTCGAGGATGAAGATGAGCGAGGTCGAGCGCCGCGAGCGCGAGCGCCGGGCGCATGAAGAACGGGCTTTCTCCGATCTGTGGCGGACCGTGCCGCATCCGCCCGGCAAGCCGGCGCCGCCGATGACCGAGAAGGAGGCGGCCGAGCGCAAGCGCAAGCTCAATTTGCCCGAGGAGAACATCCTCTATTTCATCGAGAAGCACAGCCCGACTCTGCGCGAGTGGCAACGCGAGCTGTTGCGCATCGTGCGCAACATCTCGCAGTATTTCTATCCGCAGCGCCAGACGAAATTGATGAACGAGGGCTGCGCCACCTTCGTACACTATCACATCGTCAACCGCCTCTACGACAAAGGCCTCATTCCGGAAGGCGCGCTTCTCGAAATCCTGCATAGCCATTCGGACGTCACGTTCCAGCCGGGCTATGACGACGCGCGCTATTCGGGCGTCAATCCTTACGCGCTCGGCTTCGCCATGATGCAGGACATCGAGCGCGTCTGCGTCGCCCCGACCGCCGAAGATCGCGAATGGCTGCCCGAAATCGCCGGCAACGGCGATTGGCTGTCGACGCTTAAGGATGTATGGGCGAATTATCGCGACGAGTCCTTCGTTCGTCAGTTCTTGAGCCCGCATCTGATGCGCAAGTTCAAGTTCTTCGCGCTCGAAGACAAAGCCGACGAGCCGCAATATCGGGTCGAAGCCATCCATAACGAGGACGGCTATCGCGCGCTGCGCGGCGCCGTGGCCGAAAGCTACGATCTCTCCGAGATCATGCCCGACATCCAGGTCGTCGACGTCGACCTGCTCGGCGACCGCTGCCTGATCCTCCGCCACAATATGCGCCACGGCGTCCGCCTCGGCGGCAAGAGCCGCGACAAGGTGCTGGCGCATGTGCGCAAGCTGTGGGGCTATGGCGTCAGGATGCAGGAATTCGACGTCGAGCGCGGTACGATCAGGGACGAGGTGGGCGTGAGTTAGGACCGCTCGCCCATCCGTGATCTCGTTCGCAGTCCGTCAAGCCCAAAGTGGCGTCCCCGCGTCGGAGGACAGCGGCGCTTAACCGGCCTGCCGGTCAAGAGCGGCCTTCGTCGGCGTGAGGCGCCCGTCGCTCGACCGCATGCGCTTCGATCGGTTGATTCCGGCCGCGCAGCGCAAGGCTCACTGTCTCGCCGACCTTGATGTCGCTCGGGACCGCTGCCTGTCGCAACATGTCGGCCGAGACGATCAGGCGTCGATTGGCGGCCTTGCACTCTTCGCAGAGCCGCGCCGCGACATTCATCGTGTCGCCGAAAAAGGCGAGCTGGCGCTTGGCGTCGCCGCATTCGCTGACGATGACCGCCCCGGCATGGAGGCCGGCGCGAAAGCGGGGCGCAACGCCGAAGGCGCGCTCGTAATCGGGCTTTAGCCGCGCGATCTTCTCTTCCATGGCGAAGAAGCAGGTCAGGGCGCGCGCATTCGCGCTTGGATCGTCGGCAAGCGGCCAGGCGACGATCGCCTCGTCGCCGACATAGGCGTGAACCGCGCCGCCGTGATCGCTGATCGGCTCGTCGATGTCGAAGAAGAAGCGGGTGAGCAGATCGTGGACTTTCAGTTCGCCCATCTCCTCGGCCAGCCTGGTCGAGCCGGCGAGATCGAGAAACATCACGATCAATTGCTCGCGGGCCGGCCGGTGATAGGCGCCGAGCAGCACGCTCGCGAGCATCGGCCGGCCGATCAGGCGGATTGTCTCGGCGACCGCATTGACGACGAGCGACAAGCCGAGGCTCAGCGCGACGATCTCGGGCAAGCGGTTGCGGAGCCATTCGGCGCTGATCCCATGCCGGCCGGAGGAATCGGCATAGAGAACGAATTGCAACAGGACGCCGACAACGACGACGGCGAGCGCCATGACGATCGAGCGGATCAGAACCTCCGCCGCCAAGGGCAGCCGCCGCAACGCCGCGCCGACCTCGCTGCGCGCGCCAACGGCGAAAAAGGCTTGCACCATCCAGACAGTCAGCGCGATCCCGACGCCATGCAGCCCGCTGCGCAGGCTGTTCGCCATGTCGCGTTCGGCGGCGGCGTCGAAGAGAAAGCGATTGGCGAGGCCGGCAAGAAAGCCGATCAGAATGGCGAGGCCCAGAAGGCGGGAGCGCCGCGCCACATAGCGAGAGAGACGCGCAGGCCAGCCTTCCCTGCGCGCCGCCGAGACTCGTAAACTATCCTTCTGCTGCTCGCGCGCGGTAGACATGGCCGCTCCGAGATCAATTAGAGCCGATTTGAACCAGATTTACGCGACGGCGCCTTTCTAAGCCCCTGTGCGTCGCCGCGCAGCGCCGTCGCGTGGGCGAAGGACAGGTCCTTGACGGCGCGGCCGCGCTGCGGGCTCTCTTGCGGCAGGCGATGAAGCGAGGCGAGGCCAACCGCGGGCGAGTCAAATCCGCCCATATCGCGTCACCTGCGGCGTCGATCGGTTCCTTAAACCGACGAAGCCCAATCTCGACAAGAGAACCCAATTCCACTCCTTTTCAGCCCGCCAAATTTATCGCCTGTCATCCCTCGCCTCCCTGACCGCCTCCTCCAGCAGCGCCGCCAGCCGCTCCGGCTCCTGCGGGAAGCCCGCCCTGATCCACTTCGCCTGTAGCGCTTTCAGCGTCGCGCCGACCTCCCGGCCGCCGGCGACGCCGCGGGCGATCACGTCGGCGCCCGAAAAGGGCAGCGTCGGCTGCGGCGTGTCGGCGAGGAAGCGGGCGGCGCTCGAGAAACGCGCATCGTCCGCCGGCGCGCCGCTGTCCGCCTGCGCCAAGGCGAGCGCGTCGAGCGAGGTCGTACGCCCCTGGGCGAAGAGCCAGGCGCGCAATTCGCCCGGCGGCGGCGGGGCGGCGAGGCCGTGCAGCCCTTCCAGCGCGCGGGCGGCGCAAGCCAAGCGCTCGTGATCGGCGTTGGAGAGGCGCAGGCGCTCGCGCAGGCGGTCGGCATCCTCTTCGATGCGCACGATCAGGCCGGCGAGGCGCAGCAGCGGGTCGGGCGCGACGCCGCGCGCCGTCTCGATCCGCGCGATCCGCGCGTGGCGAGCGCCGTCCGGCGCGGACGCCAATAGCGGGATCAGCAGGCCGCAATCGCAAAGCTCGGCGACGATTTCGGCGGCTCTCGCAGCTTTCAGCAGCTTGAACAGTTCGGCGGCGATCCGCTCGCGGGACAGGCGCATCAAGCCGTCGCGCTCCTGGATCGCGGCGAGAAACCCTTGCCTGTCGAGCGGGCCTTCGCCGTAAGCGGCGGAGAATCGGAAGAAGCGCAGCGCGCGCAAATAATCTTCGCGGATGCGCTGGCGCGCCTCGCCGATGAAGCGCACGCGCCGCGCCGCGAGATCGGCGAGGCCGCCGGCGTAATCGTGGATCACGCCATCGCGGGAAAGCGACAGCGCGTTGATGGTGAAGTCGCGGCGCAACGCGTCCTGGGCGAAATCGCGGCCGAAGCGCACCTTCGTCCAGCGACCGTCCGGCTCGACGTCTTCGCGCAAGGTCGTGGTCTCGAACGGCGCGCCGTCGACGATCACCGTCACCGTGCCATGGGCGAGCCCGGTCGGCGCGACCTTGAAGCCGGCCGCCTCCGCGCGGCGCGTGACCTCTTCCGGCGGCGCGGTGGTGGCGAGATCGAAATCGCTGACTTTCAAGCCGAGAACCAGGTCCCGCACCGCGCCGCCGACGATTCGCGTCTCCTCGCCGCCGCCGTCGAGCGCTTCGAGCGCCCGGGCAAGACGGCCCTTCTCCAGGATTTTGCGGTCGGCGAGGCGGCCGTCGATCAGAGTCGGCAGGCCGCTCATTCGATATGGCCCGGGATCAGGCGGCCGTTTTCGAGATGGGCGGGAATGTACGTCCCGTGCCCGCGCGGTGCGACAAAAGCGAGCAGCGCCATGCCGCCGGCCGCGACCGCGAGCCCGACCAGCGTCAGAGTGGCGACGCGGCTTCTCGTCCAATGCTCGATCGCCAGCGGATAGCGCGTGCGCAAGACGAGGTAGATCGCGAACACGACGAAGGGGCTGAGGAACAAAGCCAGAGGCTCGAGCGCGGCGCGCAGCATCAGGCGTAGAGCCTTTCATAAAGATTGCGGATGATGCCCGCGGTCGCGCCCCAAATGTACCTATTCTTGTACGGCATGACATAGAAATGCCGCGTCCGCCCCTGCCATTCGCGCGATTGGCGCTGATGATTGGCGGCGTCCATCAAGAAGCTCAGCGGCGTTTCGAACACGTCGTCGACCTCTTCCCGGTTGACTTTCAGCGTGAAGCCCGGCTCGACGATCGCGGTCATCGTCAGAATCCGGTAGCCGGTGCCGGTGAGGTACGGATCGAGCCAGCCGGTCGGCTGGATATAGCGCTCTTCGAGCCCGATCTCCTCCATAGCCTCGCGCAAGGCGGCTTCGAGCGGCGTCTCGTCGTCGTCGATCTTGCCGCCGGGAAAGGCGACCTGGCCGGAATGCTGGCGCAGAGCGGTCGCGCGCTGGGTGAGAAGCACGGTCGCGCCTTCCGGCCGCGCCACGATCGGCGCCAGAACGGCGGCCGGCCGCGCCGCGCCGACGGCGTGCTCGTCGGGCGTCAGCGTGTTGAGGGCGAAATCGCCGCGCCGGGGCGCGATCAGCGGATTGAGCGCGTCTTTCGGGAGATCGAGCGAGAGCCGCGCATGGGCGCGGGCGCGAAAATCCTCGGCCGAGAAAAAGGCGGGCGGGGCGTTCACGAGGCGTCGAGCTCCGCGGCGCGGACCATCGGGAAGAACACGCCGCTGGACGATACGCCGAACCAGTCTTCGCCATCGATCGGCCGCGTCTCGCCAAGCGCGACGAGGTCATAGTACAGCGCGCGCTTGACCAGCGCCCAGAGCCTGTCCCGCACCAGCACGTAAGGCTTCAAGCCCTCGGCTGCGCCGGGCTCGAAGCGCAGAGGATGATCCCGATCGACGGTGACGACATCTTCGACATTGGTCCGGAAGGCGAGCCGCCGACCGTCCTGACCATCCTCGACCATCATTTCGACCGCGACGAACGGCGCGTCGTCGACCCTGATGCCGACCCGCTCGACGGGCGTGACCAGAACGTAGCGGTCGTCGTCGCGCCTCAGGATCGACGAAAAAAGCTGGACCAAAGGCGGCCGGCCGATCGGCGAGCCGTTGTAAAACCACGTCCCGTCGCCGGCGATGCGCATGTCGATCTCGCCGCAATAGGGCGGATTCCACAAATGGACCGGCGCCGGACCGCGCTTACGGATGGCCGACGCGGCCTCGAGGCCCTGCAAAGCCTGATCCGGCGCCCGGCCAGGCTGGCGATCAGCAGATTGTGATGAGGCGTCCGCCATAATCCGCGCTTCTTTGTGGGCAAGCATCTTGCATCGCCAAAAGCGGCTTTTCTGTTTCGCCGCGCTAAGCCCTAATCTAGTGACCGGCCGGCGAAGAGGAAACTTCGCCCGGTCAGTCCGCGTTTGAGGAAACCGATGACTTCGCTCCAAGACGCCGCCGTCGCCAATCTCGAAGAGGCCGTTCAGCGCTCGGCCGACGCAGCCTTGGAGAAGATCGCGCTCGCCCGCGGCGCCATCGGCAAAGTGATTTTCGGCCAGGACAGGGTCGTCGAACAGGCGCTCGTCACCTTGCTGGCCGGCGGCCACGGCCTGTTGATCGGCGTGCCCGGCTTGGCGAAAACCAAGCTGGTCGAAACGCTTGGAATCGTGTTCGGGCTCGATACCCGGCGCGTGCAATTCACGCCCGACCTGATGCCCTCCGACATTCTCGGCTCCGAAGTGATGGAGGAAGGGAGCGACCACAGCCGCTCCTTCCGCTTCATCAAGGGACCGATCTTCGCCCAATTGCTGATGGCCGACGAAATCAACCGGGCCAGCCCGCGCACGCAATCGGCGCTGCTGCAGGCCATGCAGGAGCATCACGTCACCATCGCCGGCGCGCGCTATGATTTGCCGCGTCCGTTTCATGTCTTGGCGACGCAGAATCCGCTCGAGCAGGAAGGCGCCTACCCGCTGCCCGAGGCCCAGCTCGACCGATTCCTGATGGAGATCGACGTCCCCTATCCTGACCGCATCGCCGAGCGCCGCGTCCTGATCGAGACGACGGGCGAAGCCGAGGTCAAGGCGAAGCCGGCGATGACCGCCGAGGACCTCATGGAGGCGCAGCGCCTGGCCCGCCGCATTCCGGTCGGCGAAAGCGTCGTCGAGGCGATCCTCGATCTGGTCCGCGCCGCGCGGCCGGGCGAAGGCGACGCGGAGCTGACGAAGTCGATTTCGTGGGGGCCTGGCCCGCGTGCCGCCCAGGCTTTGATCCTCGCGAGCCGCGCCCGGGCGCTGGTCGAAGGCCGGCTGTCGCCCTCCAAAGACGATATCGTCGCCCTGGCCGAGCCGGTTCTGAAGCACCGGATGGCGCTGACCTTCGCCGCCCGCGCCGAAGGCGAGAACGTCTCCGCCGTGGTCGGCCGCCTCGTCGCCAAGACGATCGGCTGACGAACATGGCGAGCCCTGGCGCCGCTTCTAGGACGGCGACCGGCGAAGCGCGCTGGCGGAGCGAGGCCGCTTCGCTGGCGGCCAGGCTGCCGAGCCTGGTCATTGCGGCCAAGCAGATCGCGCAGAGCGTCATGCATGGCGTGCATGGCCGCCGCCGGGCTGGGCCGGGCGAGAATTTCTGGCAGTTCAGGCCGTTCATTTCCGGCGAGCCAGCGGTCTCCATCGATTGGCGCCGCTCCGCGCGCGAAGACCGCGCCTATGTGCGCGAACGCGAGTGGGAAGCGGCGCATCTGGTTTGGCTGTGGCTGGACCGCTCGACTTCGATGCGCTTCGCCTCGCCCATGGCGCATGCCTCGAAAATCGAGCGGGCCGTGGTGCTCGGCCTCGCCGCGGCCGATCTCATGGTGCGCGGCGGCGAGCGGGTCGGGCTGGTCGGCCTGACGCGGCCCTTGGCGACGCGCGGCGTCATCGAGCGCTTCGCCGAGGCGATCGCCGTGGACGAGGGCCTGAACGCTTCGCCCGCGCCGCTGCCGCCGGCGCAACCGCTCAGAGCCCATTCCAAAGCGATTCTGATCGGCGATTTCTTGAGCGAGGACGACGAAATCCGTCGCTGCGTCCAGGCGCTGTCGGCCGAAGGGGCCGAGGGCCACGTGCTGATGATCGCCGATCCGATCGAGGAGGCCTTCCCGTTCGAGGGCCATACCGAATTCCTCGGGCCGGACGGCGTCCTGCGCCTGCGCGCGCCTCGGGCGCAGTCTTTGAGGCAGGATTATCTCGACCGCCTGCGGCGTCATCGCGAGGCCGTGCGTGAAGCTTGCCGCGGCCGCGGCTGGAGTTTCGCCATTCACCGGACCGACCGGCCGCCGGCCGAGGCGCTGCTCGCCTTGCGGATGCGGCTCGAAGCGCCGACATCCTACCTTTCCGCACGCGGCGGCTGACCATGTTCGGATTGCCCCTCGCCTTCACTGCGCCCGCCGTGCTCGCCGCTTTGGCTCTGGTCGCGGCGCTCTACGTCTTCCTGCGCATTACCCCGCCGCGGCCGCGGCAGACGATCTTTCCACCGCTGCGCCTGCTTTTCGACATCGAGCGCAAGGAGCAGACGCCGGCGCGCACGCCCTGGCCGCTTCTGTTGCTGCGCCTCGCCATCGCGACCGCCGCGATCTTGGCCATGGCCGGCCCGATCTGGAATCCGTCCTTGTTCGGCGGCGGCGCCGGGCCGCTGCTGATGATCGTCGACGACGGCTGGCCGGCGGCGCCGAATTGGGAGCAGCGCAAGACGCTGCTCGGCGCCCGACTCGACGCAGCCTCCCGCGCCAATCGCCTGGTCGCGCTGCTGCCGGTTTCGCAGGGCGGCGTCGACATTGCGCCCGAGGAGGCCGGCCGCAATTCCGAGAAGCTGCGCGCGCTCGAGCCGCAGCCTTATGCGCCGGACCACACGGCGATCCTTGCGCCGATCCGCAAGTTCCTGACGCAGTTCCCGCGCGCCGACATTGTCTGGCTCGCGGACGGGACGGCGCTCGGGCAAGCCGATCCTTTCGCGCGCGAGCTCGCCGACATCGCCAAGGGCCATGATGCGACCGTGTTGCTCGGCAAGGATACGGCGCTCGGCCTGACCCGTATCGAGGACGTCAGCGGCGCGCTGGAGGCCAAGGCGCTGAGCGCGGGCGCCAGCAGCCGCAAGGGCATGCTGCGCGCGCTTGACGCGAAGGGCCTGACGATCGGCGAGGCGCCGTTCGACCTCGCCGGCCGCGACTCGGCGACCGTGAGCTTCGACCTGCCGACCGAGCTGCGCAATCAGGTCTCGCGGATCGCCATCGATGGCGAGCGGTCGGCCGGCGCCGTCGTCCTGCTCGACGAGCGCTCGCGCCGGCGCCGGGTCGCGATCGCCTCGGGCGCCACGATCGACGTCGCCCAGCCGCTCCTTTCGCCGACCTACTATTTGTCGCGGGCGCTCGCCCCCTACGCCGATCTCCGCGAATGGCGCGACAGCTCCAGCGATCCGATCGTGTCGCTGATCGGCGAAAAGCCGAACGTGATGATGCTCGCCGATATGAGCGTCGGCGCCGGCCCGGCGCATGACGCGCTCGTCAAATTCGTCGAGGACGGCGGCGTGCTGGTGCGCTTCGCCGGCACCCGGCTCGCCGCCTCGGCCGACGATCTGACGCCGACCGAGCTTCGCCGCGGCGGCCGCACTTTGGGCGGCGCGCTCTCCTGGGAGAGGCCCAAGCGGCTCGCGCCTTTCGACCGCGACAGCCCCTTCTTCGGCCTCGCCGTACCGAACGAAGTCACCATTTCGCGGCAAGTCCTGGCCGAGCCGGAGCCGGGCCTCACCGCCAAGACGTGGGCGCGACTCGCCGATGGCACGCCGCTCGTCACCGCCGATCGCCGCGGCAAGGGCCTGATCGTACTGTTTCACGTGACCGCGGATACGACCTGGTCGAATTTGCCGCTGTCGGGCCTGTTCGTCGACCTGCTGCGCCGGATCGTCGCGCTGTCGGCGCAATCCGCGCCTGAGGCGCTCGCCAAGGGCAAGAACGCCGCCGCGGCGACGCAGGCGCCGAAAAGCGCGCTCGACGGCTATGGCGCGCTCGTCGCGCCGCCCGCGTCGGCGCAGCCGATCGCGGCCGATTTCGCCGGCCCGGCCGACGCCGCCCATCCGCCCGGTTTCTATGGCGCGGGCGACGCGTTGACCGCGGTCAATGCGCTCAATCCCGATTCGACGCTGGCGGCCGGCGACTATGCCGGGCTGCCGGTCAAAGGCGACGCGCTCGCCGTCGCCGCGCCGGTCGATCTGCGCGTCTGGCTGCTGACCGCGGCGCTGATCGGCTTGTTGATCGACGCGGCGGCGAGCCTCTGGATCGGCGGCGCGCTGACTTGGCGCCGAGCGCGGCCGGCCGGCGCCGGGCTCTTGGCGTTTGTCCTCTTCTTCGCGCCGGCGCCGCAGCCCGCTCATGCCGCCGATCAAGCGCCGATCAGCGAGCGGGACAAGGAGGCGGCGCTCTCGACCCATCTCGCCTATGTGGTCACCGGCGATTCGGAGGCCGACGAAACCAGCCGTCTCGGCCTGCTGACTTTATCGCGCGTGCTGTCGCAGCGCACCTCGCTGACGCCCGGCGAGCCGATCGGCCTCGATCCGGCCAAGGACGAGCTTGCTTTTTATCCGCTGATCTATTGGCCGATCGTCGCCTCCAAGCCGCAGCCGCCGGCCGCGGCGGTCACGCGCATCGCCGCTTACATGAAGAGCGGCGGCACGGTGATTTTCGACACGCGCGACGCGCTCGCGGCGCGGCCGGGCGGACCGCCGACGCAAGAGGGGCTGTGGCTGCGCAAACTCCTCGCCGGCGTCGACGTGCCCGAGCTCGAGCCGGTGCCGCGCGACCATGTCGTCACCAAGACGTTCTATCTGCTCGACGGCTTCGTCGGCCGCACGACGATCGGCCAGACCTGGATCGAAGCGCTGCCGCCGCCCGATCCGCATGATACGCAAGTGCGCGCCGCCAGAGCCGGCGACAGCGTCTCGCCGATCATCATCACCTCGAACGATCTCGCCGCGGCCTGGGCGGCTGACGAGGACGGCCAGGCGCTCTACCCGCTCGTTCCCGGCGGCCCGCGCCAGCGCGAACTGGCGCTGCGCGGCGGCGTCAATCTCGTGATGTACACGCTGACCGGCAATTACAAAGCCGATCAAGTCCATGCCCGCGACATACTCGATAGGCTGTCGCATTGAACGATTATTCGATCCTGTTCTCGCCGCTTCTGCCTTGGCCGGTTCTCGAGGCGCTGGCGGGAATCGCTTTGCTGCTCGTCGGCTTGGCGCTGTTTCGAAGGCGGCGCGGCGCGCTGCTGCGCGGCGTCGCTTTCGCCGCGCTGCTCCTCGGTCTCGCCGATCCGTCCTTGACCCGCGAGGATCGCAAGCCGCTGAAGGACGTCGTCGCCGTCGTGGTCGACCGCTCGGACAGCCAGACGATCGGCGATCGCATGGCCCAGACCGACAAGGCTTTAGCCGACGTGCAGAAGCGCCTTGCCGCGCTCGGCAATGTCGAGACGCGGATCATCGAGGCGGGCAAGGACGACGCCGAGAACCAAGGCACGCGGCTGTTCTCGGCGCTGCAATCCGGCCTTTCCGACGTGCCGCCGGACCGGATCGGCGGCGTGATCGCGATCACCGACGGGGTGGTTCACGACATTCCGCCGAGCGTCGCGGCGCTCGGCTTCAAGGCGCCGCTTCATGCGCTGATCACCGGCCACGAGGGCGAGCGCGACCGCCGCATCGAACTCGTCGAGGCGCCGCGCTTCGGCATTGTCGGCAAGGACCAGACGATCGTCGCGCGCGTATTGGACACCGCCGATCAGGGCGAGCCGGTGACGCTCGATGTGCGCCGCGACGGGCAGCGGGTGGCGACGCTCCGGGCCGCGGTTGGCGAGACGATCCGCGTGCCGATCTCGATCGACCATGCCGGGCCCAATGTCGTCGAACTCGAAGTCGCGCCGATCGCCAACGAGCTGACGACCTTGAACAACAAGGCGGTGGTGACGATCGACGGCGTGCGCGACAAGCTGCGCGTGCTGCTCGTCTCTGGCGAGCCGCATCAGGGCGAGCGCATGTGGCGCAATCTTTTGAAGTCCGACGCCAATGTCGATCTCGTCCATTTCACCATTTTGCGCCCGCCGGAAAAATCCGTCGACGGCACCCCGATCAACGAATTGTCGCTGATCGCCTTTCCCGTCGCCGATCTTTTCGGCCGCAAGATCAAGGATTTCGACCTCATCATCCTCGATCGCTATTCGAGCCAGTCGATCCTGCCGAAAATCTATTTCGACAATATCGTTTCGTACGTGCGCCAGGGCGGCGCCGTGCTGATGGCGGAAGGGCCGGATTACGCAACGCCGGAGGGCCTCTATTTTTCGCCGCTCGGCGAGATCGCGCCGGCCAAGCCCGACGGCGACGTGATCGAGCGCCAATTCCGCGCCGCCATCTCGCCGGAAGGCGAGCGCCATCCGGTGACGCGCGGCCTGACCGGCGGCCAGGCTACGCCGCCGTCCTGGGGCCCCTGGTTCCGGCAGATCGGGGCCGAGCCGACCGGGGGCGTCGACATTCTCAACGGCGTCGACAATCGGCCGCTGCTGATCCTCTCGCGCGTCGACAAGGGCCGCATCGCGTTGCTGCTCTCCGACCAGCTCTGGCTGTGGTCGCGCGGCTTCGAAGGCGGCGGGCCTTATCTCGACCTTTTGCGCCGGCTGGCTCATTGGCTGATGAAGGAGCCGGAGCTCGAAGAAGAGGCGATCAGAGCCAGCGCGCGCGGCAAGGCGCTGACCATCGAGCGCCAGAGCCTGAAAGGCGACGTGCCGGAAGTGACCGTGACCGGTCCGACCGGCGAGACGTTCAAGGCGCAGCTCAAGGCGGCCGAACCAGGTCTCTCGCGCGCGACGATCGAGGTCGACAAATTCGGCCTCTATCGCGTCAGCGACGGCGAGCGCCAGGCCCTGGTCAATGTCGGCCCGGCCAATCCGGTCGAATTCCAGGAGGTTGTCTCGACGCCGGAGCACCTGCGCCCGCTCGCCGAAGCGACCGGCGGCACGGTGCGGCGGGTCGCGAGCGGCTCGGGCGGCGACGTCGCCGTACCGAACATCGTCGCCATGCATGCTGGTTTAAACTATGGCGGGTCGGGCTATATCGGGATCAAGCGCACCGAATCGAGCGTGATCGTCGGCGTGGCGTCGATGCCGCTGGCGATCGGGTTCCTTGGGCTGGCGGCGCTGCTCGGCGCGTTGGTTCTGGCCTGGTGGCGGGAGGGGGCGTCGGGCGGACGGGGCAAGGCGACCTAGCCGGTTCGTGATCCGACTTATCGCGCCCAAGGATCGATTACACGCACGCCCGCCGCTTCGAAAGGCGCGCTGTCGCGGGTCGCCACTGCAAAACCATGCGCCGTCGCGATCGCGGCGATTTGACCGTCCGCGAACGAGATGACGCGCCCGAGCGCTCGAGCGCGACCGTGCAGTTCCGCATAAATCGTCGCCGCCTCTCGGTCGAAAGGAAGAATTCGATCGCGGAACAGCTTCTCGACAGTCTCGGCGACCATCGCGGAAAGCGTCGCTCGGCGTTTGCCCAGTGGCAGAATTTCAATTCCGGTGAGAAGTTCCGCGAGACTCGTCGAGGTCAAATACAAAGTTTCAGCGACTTGATTGTCGAGCCATTCCTGCACAGTCGTGTCGCTTTTGAGCTTGAGCGGCTCTGAAACGACATTCGTATCCAGGATGATCATTCGAATGATGCCGGTTCGATCGGCGCTTCGTCTCTGACGGGTTCGAAATCGATTTTGAGGCGTCGCCCCAAAGCCGCAAGTTCGGAGCCGATTTTCGTTCGCGCCGCCAGGCGCGCCGCCTCCTCGAGAATTTCCCTTATTTCGGCTTCCGTGCTCCGGCCGTGCTTCGCCGCCCGCACTTTGAGCGCGCGGTGAGCTTCCTCCGACAAGTTCCGAATTGTGACCGCGGGCATACGACGCCATCCAGCATGAATGACATCGCTGATATCAATTGTTGGATATGATATCAAGCGCGCGCCTCCGGTCATCCGCGGGTGAATGTGGCGCCTCGCCACCTACCCAAGCCGCCGGCGATCCATTAGAAGCTGCGGAGCGGCTCTTCGCATCTGCGAAGAGCTGTTCCGAGACCGTCCGCAAGCGCCAGGCCGCCTGTCTTTGTCATTCCCGCGAAAGCGGGGAATCTAGGCTAGCTAGCCTGCAAGCGCGGCGTTCTCTAGATTCCCGCTTTCGCGGGAATGACAAGGGAGTTTAGGCCGAGGGGGTATTTGACGGCGCACGCTTATCTCACGACGGCGCGCGCCGTTTCAAAAGCCGATCGCCGCTTTGAGCGAGATTCTTTCGCCGAGGAACACCGAATGAGCAAAGTCTACAAGACCGCCGACGAGGCGCTGGCGGGCGTGATCAAGGACGGCATGATGCTGATGGCGGGCGGCTTCGGCGTCTGCGGCGTGCCGGATTCGCTGATCCTCGCCATCCGCAAATCGGGCGCGAAGAACCTGACCTTCGTCTCCAACAACGCCGGCGTCGACGGCGGCGGCCTCGGGCTTCTGCTCGAGACCCGGCAGATCAGGAAGATGATCTCGTCCTATGTCGGCGAGAACAAGCTGTTCGCGCAGCAATATCTCGCCGGCGAGCTGGAGCTCGAATTCAATCCGCAGGGCACGCTCGCCGAGCGCATCCGCGCCGGCGGCGCCGGCATTCCCGCCTTTTTCACCCGGACCGGCGTCGGCACGATCATCGCCGAGGGCAAGGAGACGCGCGAGTTCGACGGCGAGACTTACCTGATGGAGCGCGGCCTTTTCGCCGACATCGCCATTGTCCACGCCTGGAAGGGCGACACCGAGGGCAATCTCGTCTACCGGAAGACGGCCCGCAATTTCAACCCGAACATGGCGACCGCCGCCAAGCTCACGATCGCGGAAGTCGAGCATCTGGTGCAGCCGGGCGAGATCAACCCTGACCATATCCATACGCCAGGCATTTTCGTCCAGCGCATCGTGCATGTCCCGGTCGCGCTGAAGGACAAAGTCATCGAGCACCGCACGACGCGAAAGCGGCCGGCGGCGTAGGAACATTCGACACGTGAACCGCTGTCATTGCGAGCGAAGCGAAGCAATCCAGTCATAGGGCTCAGCCTTACGAATGGATTGCTTCGTCGCTTCGCTCCTCGCAATGACGGGCCCGAAATATTCTATCTGAGGTACGAAAATCATGGCTTGGACCAGAGAGCAAATGGCCGCCCGCGCCGCCAAGGAGCTGCGCGACGGCTTCTATGTCAATCTCGGCATCGGCATTCCGACGCTGGTCGCGAACTTCATTCCGCCGGGCGTCAATGTCGTCCTGCAGAGCGAGAACGGCATGCTCGGCATGGGGCCGTTCCCGTATGAAGGCGAGGAGGACCCCGACCTCATCAACGCCGGCAAGCAGACGATTACCGAATTGCCGATCACCAGCTATTTTTCCAGCGCCGATTCGTTCGCGATGATTCGCGGCGGCCATATCGATCTCGCCATTCTCGGCGCGATGCAGGTGTCGGAGAACGGCGATCTCGCCAATTGGATGATCCCCGGCAAAATGGTCAAAGGCATGGGCGGCGCCATGGACCTCGTCGCCGGCGTCAAGAAAGTCGTCGTGGCGATGGAGCATTCGGCGAAGGACGGACCGAAACTGCTGCACAAATGCACCCTGCCGCTGACCGGCGTTCGCGTCATCGACATGGTGATCACCGATCTCGGCGTGTTCACGATCGACAAGCACGGCTCGGGGGGCATGAAGCTCATCGAGCTCGCGGACGGCGTCACAGCCGACGAGATCCGGGCGAAGACCGAGGCGAATTATCAAGTCGCGTTGGCGGCCTAGTACCCCTGCACAGCGATTTTGACTCTTTGACATTCCCCTTGGAGCCAACGGCCAATTCGGCACCGACCCCGGATCAACAAGTCAAAACCCCTGTGCACCGGTACTAGTCCCTTCTTTCGGCGCGGCGCTGTCACGAGGCGCCGCTTTTCTCTTTCCCCTCCGCCGCCTTGGCCGGCCGCTTTCGCTTTCGCGTCTGCACCGTGACCCGCGGTCCCTCGACCAGCCGGACGATTGCGCCCCACAGCGTGCGCACGTCCTGCTGAGTCATGCCGATGCGATGGAAAATGTTGCGCAGGTTGCGCTGCATGACCGGCCGCTTCGGCGCGGGACGGAAGAAGCCGCGCTCTTCGAGATGGCCTTCGAGCATTTCGAAGAACGCGACGACCATTTCGCGCGTCGCCGGCGGCGAGCGCTCGGGCGCGGCGAAAGGCGCGAGGTCGCCTTGCGCCGCCTTGAACCATTCGTAGCCGCAAAGCAGCACGGCTTGGGCGAGATTGAGCGAGGCGTAGCCGGGGCTGACCGGAAAGGTCAGGATCGAATCGGCGAGCGCGACGTCGTCATTGTCGAGGCCGGTGCGCTCCGGGCCGAACAAAACGCCGCGCTTTTCGCCGCCGGCGACCGCGCGCGCCGCCTCCGGCATGGCCTCGGCCGGCGTATCGACGCGCTTCAACTGGCCGCGCTCGCGGGCGGTCGTCGCGTAGACATAGTTGAGATCGGCCACGGCCTCTTTGACGCTGTCGAACACCTTGGCGCGATCGAGCAGGCCGCTCGCGCTCGCCGCGGCGGCGTAAGCGGCCTTGCGCCGCGCGCCCTCGCGCGGCCAGCCTTCGCGCGGGCTGACCAGGCGCAGATCGCTCAAGCCGAAATTGGCCATGGCTCTGGCGCACATGCCGATATTGACCGCGAGTTGCGGCCTGACCAGCACGATGGCGAGGCCGCCGGCGAGCGCCTGTTTGCCGCGATTGGTTCCGGCGCCGATCATCTGGCGCGCTTGATTGCGCTGCGCGGGCGCAGGCGTGGCCTATGGGGGTTTGCGAGCATCGCTTCCGCTTGTACCGTCCGCATGGGCCAGACGAGGGCCATAGAGAGCCGGGCCCGTCAAGCGGCTCGCCGCGTCGGGCGCGGCCGCGCTTGCCGCTTCCCCTTGCGGCGCGCCCGCGCTAAACGAAGCGCCAATCCCCTCAAACCCGCTTTCCGAAATGCCTGAACCGAACCCTGTCGCGCGCCGGCGCACCTTCGCCATTATTTCGCATCCGGACGCCGGCAAAACGACCCTGACCGAGAAGATGCTGCTGTTCGGCGGCGCGATCCAGCTCGCCGGCGAAGTGCGCGCCAAGGCCAATCGCCGCCAGACCCGCTCCGACTGGATGGATATCGAGCGGGCGCGGGGCATTTCCGTCGTAACGTCCGTCATGACTTTCGAATATGCCGATTGCGTCTTCAACCTGCTCGACACGCCCGGCCACGAGGACTTTTCCGAGGACACTTACCGCACGCTGACCGCGGTCGATTCCGCGGTGATGGTGATCGACGCGGCCAAGGGCATCGAGGCGCGCACCTTGAAGCTGTTCGAGGTCTGCCGCCTGCGCGACATCCCGATCGTCACCTTCATCAACAAGATGGACCGGGAGACGCGCGACCCGTTCGATCTGCTCGACGAGATCGAAAAGACCCTCGCCTTGGACACGGCGCCGATCACCTTTCCGATCGGCCGCGGCCGCGCTTTGGCCGGCGCCTACGATCTGCGCGCCCGGCGCGTGCGGCCGCTGGCGAAAGAAGCGGAGGCGTTTCAGGTCAACGGGCCCGAAGATTCGCGCATCGCCGCCATGCTGCCGGAAGTCGAGCGGGCGCAAGCGATCGAGGAATTGGCGCTCGCCGTCGAAGGTTGCCGGCCGTTCGACAGGCAGTCGTTTCTCGAAGGCCATTTGACGCCGGTTTTGTTCGGCAGCGCGTTGAAGGATTTCGGCGTGAGGGACCTGATCGACGCAATGGCCGAATTCGCGCCGCCGCCGCGCGCGCAAGCAGCGGAGGGGCGGATCGTCGCCGCCAATGAGCCGAAAATGACCGGCTTCGTGTTCAAGATCCAGGCGAATATGGACCCGAACCATCGCGACCGCATCGCCTTCACCCGCATCTGCTCGGGCAAGCTCGTGCGGGGGATGCGGGCGAAGCTCGTGCGCACCGGCAAGTCCATCACCCTGTCGGCGCCGCAATTCTTCTTCGCGCAGGACCGCTCGATCGCGGACGAAGCCTATGCCGGCGACGTCGTCGGCATTCCGAATCACGGTCTGCTCCGTATCGGCGATACGCTCTCGGAAGGCGAGGACATCGTCTTTCGCGGCGTGCCGAGCTTCGCGCCGGAAATCCTGCGTCGGGTCAAGCTCGCCGACGCGATGAAGGCCAAGAAGCTGCGCGAAGCCCTGCAGCAGATGGCCGAGGAGGGCGTCGTGCAGGTGTTTAACCCGTATGACGGCGCGGCGGCGATCGTCGGCGTCGTCGGCGCATTGCAGCTCGACGTGCTGGCGGAGCGGCTCGACGCCGAATACGGATTGCCGGTCTCGTTCGAGCAAAGCCGGTTCGAAGTCTGCCGCTGGGTGAGCTCCGACAGCCGCGCCGAGCTCGACAAGTTCATCAGCGCCTTCCCGTCCTCGATCGCCGCCGATCTCGATGGCGCGCCGGTCTTCATGGCGTCGAGCGCGTTCAATCTCAGGTACGAGCAGGAGCGCTGGCCGCAGATCAAATTTGCAGATGTGAAGGACTATCAGAAAGCCAAAGCGGACTGACAGCGGCCGGCATGCGCCTCGTTCAGCGCCTCCGAAGCCATTCTCGAGCTAAGTCTAGCTTCGACTCGCCTCCGGCGGGGTCGAACAAGGAGAGGGACGGTTGGATCGCGGCCCTAGCGGCAGGATGATTGCGTGGACCCCCAAAGGGGCTCAGTGCGAGCGTTTCGATAAGTTCTTCTACCGACGTTCCGCCCTGGCTATAATTCCATTCCGAAGAGGCAGAAACACGCCATGGCAGAGACCGACAAACAGAAGCTCATCCGCCAATACGCAGCCGGCGAAATCGCCTGGCATGCGCTGCGTGAGCGCGGCTTTCGCGATTACGTCGAGGTGCTCGGCATTCTCGGCGAACTCGGCTTGCGTCCGCCAATCGCGCCGATGGAGGGCCCCAATGCCGAGGCCCGCCGGCGCGGACGCGCGGTGATCCGCGAAGCCTTGCGGGCGCGCAAGTGACGAAGCCTTTCAGCCTGATTGTCACCGACACCTCGCCGTTGCTCACTTTGACGCTCGCCGATTCGCTTGACGCTTTGTTACGGCCAGAATTGCCCGTAAGCATACCGGATGCGGTCTATATTGAAGCCACGCGCGTGCATGGCGCGCCGGGCGCCGAGCAGATCGTCGAGTGGATCAACGCCCATCTCGAGACGGTACGGATCGTCCCGACCGATGTCGGCATCGATCAGCAGCGCCGCCTCGAAGAAGGGCGTTCGATTCGCGGCCTTGGCGAACAAGCCGCGATCGAGGCGCTTGACCGCTTCCTAAGAAGCGACGCAAGGGCCGAGGCGCTCTTGTTGTTCGAGGACAGCGATGTGCAAAAGCGCCGCGCGATCATCGAAGAGCGGGTGAGTCTTATTAGCACCGGCGATTTCTTGCGCGAACTCGAGGCTGCTGGGCTGATCCAATCTGCTGATTTTATCCTCGATCAGGCCGCCGCTCGCGGCCGCAACGTCGAAAGTCAGCGCCGGGCGAGCGGCGAGTCGCCACCCGCGAAAAGCTGCGTGAGCAACTCCAGCGCCGCGACGCCCGGGATTGAACCAGCGTTGATCGAATCGCGCCGCTCTTCGCTTGAAGCGTCCTCCGGCAAAAGCGAGCCTCAGAGCGGATGCAGATGACCGTCGGCAATAATCGTATCCAGCGCTTCTTTGAGCGACAGCCCGCGATGGTTGACCTGTATGCCGCCGCCATTGCAGGTCGAAGCGGCCGGGGCCGATCCAGTCGCGGCGCCGGCCCCGGGTTGCTCCGGCGCTCCCTTGACCCGGTTGTGTGCGGCGGCCTCGGAGGCGTCGGGACGATTGGCGCGATCGTTCCGGATCCCGCCGTGCGCGCCGCCAGGGAATCGTCGATTAATCGTGGTTGATCAATAACTTACGACGAAGGTACGAACAATTTCCTTCCCGAAATACGCTCTCTCGCGTATAATACGCGATTGCGCCGGTCGTACGGCGACCGCGGAGGCGCTAAGGCGCTAAGGCTCATCCATGAATCGGCTGATCCCTGAACTCGACGTGACCGATCTCGATCGTTCCGTGGCTTTTTACGTCGATCTGATCGGCTTTCGCGTCTTGTATGGACGTCCCGAAGAGCGCTTCGCCTTCCTCGATCTCGGCGGCGCCGAGTTGATGCTCGAGGAAGCGGCCGGACCGGGACGTCGCTTTCGAACCGCGCCGCTCGAACGCCCTTACGGCCGCGGCGTCAATTTTCAGATTCGGGTCGCCGACGCCCACGCATTGCATGCTCGCATCCGCCAAGCCGGAATCGATCCTTTCCTGCCGCTCGAGGACCGCTGGTATCGGCGCGATGACAGTCAACTGGGGAACAGGCAATTTGTCGTCGCGGATCCCGACGGCTACTTGTTGCGGTTCTACTCGGACCTGGGCGGCGAAAGGAGCAAGGACCGGCGCAGGACAGAAAACGCGTTTTTAAATTTTTGACCGCGTAAACCATTGGAATCGCTCAAAACGCGGAAATATGGATTTGGAAAAATTTGGACCTCGCGCCGCCGATAAGCCGTCAAGCAACCCTGTCATTCCCGTGGAAAGCGGGAATCCAGAAAACCGCCGCGCCTCAGGAGATTGTTGGCGAGGCGGGGCAGGATCGAGACGACGACGCCGGCCGGGGGAAAAGCCTTCTCTCCTAGGTTCGCGATTTGGGGCGCGCCGCAGAAGGCCGTCGCGACCCGTCGCGGCGCCCCGCCGAGGCGCGCGGGATCGGGCCAAACGGCGGAGTTGACGACCTTGGTCAGGGCGCCGTCATATGAGCCGACAGATCAACGCGCTTCGAGAGCGACGGGAGGACCAATGGCGTCAATGCAAATCCGCGAGCTTCGCAAGTCCTTTGGACCGGTCGAAGTGGTCCGCGGCGTTTCGATCGATATTGCCGACGGCGAATTCGTGGTGCTGGTTGGTCCTTCCGGCTGCGGCAAGTCGACCTTGTTGCGCATGATCGCCGGCCTCGAAAACGCCACGTCGGGCGAAATCCGCATCGGCGACCGCGTCGTCAACGACGTGCCGCCGAAAGCGCGCGACATCGCCATGGTCTTCCAGAATTACGCGCTCTATCCGCATATGACGGTGGCGGAGAACATGAGCTTCGCCTTGCGCCTGAAGCGGGCGTCGAAGGCCGAGATTGCCGAGCGCACCGAGCGCGCCGCGAAAATCCTCGGTCTCGACAAGCTGCTCGACCGCTATCCGCGGCAATTGTCCGGCGGCCAGCGCCAGCGCGTCGCGATGGGCAGGGCCATCGTCCGCGACCCGCAGGTCTTCCTCTTCGACGAGCCGCTGTCGAACCTCGACGCCAAGCTGCGCGTCCAGATGCGCACCGAGATCAAGGAATTGCATCAGCGCCTGAAGACGACGACCGTCTACGTCACCCACGACCAGATCGAGGCGATGACGATGGCCGACAAGATCGTCGTGCTGCATGACGGCGTCGTCGAGCAGATCGGCGCGCCGCTCGATCTCTACGACCGGCCGGCCAATCAATTCGTCGCCGGCTTTATCGGTTCGCCTGCGATGAATTTCCTGAACGGCCGCCTGGCCCGGGAGAACGGCGCGGCGAAGTTCATCGCCGATAATGGCGAAGCCATCGCTCTGCCGCCGAACGTCGCCGGCGCCGACGGCGCGCCGGTGACGATCGGCGTCAGGCCTGAGCATTTCACGCTGGACGAGACGCAAGGCGCGCCGGCCGAGGTCATCGTCGTCGAGCCGACCGGCTCGGAGACGCAGGTCTTCGCCAAATTCTGCGGCCGCGAGATCGTCAGCGTGTTCCGCGAGCGGGTCAACGCTCGGCCGGGCGGCGTGATCAAGCTCGCCGCGCCGCCGGAGCGAATCCACTTGTTCGACGCCAAGAGCGGCGTAGCGCTGCACTAGCTCCGCGGCGCGAATCCCTTCTCCCGCGGAGCGGGGCCGTCCGGGGAAATGTCTTTGTGAATAGAGTTGTGCGCGGGCGCCAAAATGAGGATGTTTCTAGACTTTCGCGGCCGGATTTTGGATGTCGAGGCTCGGAACCGCAGCCTTCGTCGCAAACCTCTGAAAATGGTACAGACCTAATCGAAAGCAAATCCCAAACCTCGCGCTGCCATCGACGCGTGAGCGCGTCAAGGTCAAGCCGGCTTCGCCGGTCGCTACGCGAACCTTGACACGCTCCCGCGGCGATGGCCTTTTGCTACCAAGACATTTTGCTGCTCGAAACCGGCCGTTCGGCCGGTTCGAGCAGCAAAATGTCTTGGTCGCCAACAAGCTACGCCGGCCGATCGCAGTCACCCGATAGGGCCGTAGCGAAGCGAAGGACCCGCTATAGCGCCGCGAAGGCGTTTGTATCTTTGCGCCGGCGTTCGAGGCGCTATGGCGGGTTGACGGCGGTCGGGCGGCGTGGCGCCGCGGCGCCTGAAAGTCAGCGAAACCGCGAAGCCGGAGGCGCAGGCTTTCCCCGGATAGGCCCACTTTGCGGGAAGGGACTAAGCCGCCGCAGGCGCGGCTTGCTGGCGGCGCGCGCCGATCAGCCACACCGAAGCCGACGCGAGCAAGCACGCGGCGCCCGCGGCGAGGAACGCCGGTACGTACGTGCTCCATTCGGTCCGCGTGAATCCCGCGCCGAAGGCGGCGGTCGCGGCGCCGAGCTGGTGGGCGGCGAAAATCCAGCCGAAGGCGATTCCGGCCTTTTCCTTGCCGAAAGTCTGGGTGGCGAGACGCACGGTCGGCGGCACGGTGGCGATCCAATCGAGACCGTAGAACACCGAGAACAGCGACAGGCCATAGAGCGTGAAGCCGGAATAGGGCAGGTACAGCAACGAAAGCCCGCGCAACCCGTAGTACCAGAAGAGCAGGGCGCGACTGTCGTAGCGGTCCGAGAGCCAGCCCGAGCCGATCGTGCCGGCAATGTCGAACACGCCCATCATCGCCAGAGTGGAGGCGGCGGCGACGGCCGGCAGGCCGAAATCGACGCAAAGAGAGATGAAATGCGTCTGGACCAGTCCATTGGTGGAAAGACCGCAAACATAGAAGGTGAAGAACAGGATCCAGAACGCGCCGCTCTTCGAGCATTCGGCGAGCACGGAAAAGGCGCGGCCGAGCGCCGGCGCCGGCCCGGACGGCGGCGGAATATGGCCGGGCGCGGGGGGCGGATCGCCATAGGGCGCAAGGCCGACATCGGACGGCCGGTCGCGCATCAGCAACAGGACCATCAGCCCAGCGAGGATCAGCGCGCCGATAGACGGGGCCAAGGCGGCGCGCCAGCCGACATGGTCGATCAGCCAGGCGGCGAGCGGCAGAAAGACAAGTTGGCCGGTCGAATTGGCGGCGGTCAGCATGCCAAGCACGAGGCCGCGCCGAGCGTTGAACCAGCGGTTCGACACGATCGCGGCGAAGACCATGGCGGTGAGCCCGGTGCCGATCCCGATGACGATCCCCCAATAGAGGAACAATTGCCAGATCGAGTTCATCGTCAGCGCCAGCAGCAGGCCGGCGACGATCAGGCTGATCGCCGAGACCACCACTTTGCGCACGCCGAACCGCTCGATCATCGCCGCCGCGAACGGCGCCATCAGGCCGAACAGGACCAACCTTACGGCGAGCGGGCCGGAAATCTGCGCCGCGTCCCAGCCGAACTCCTTCGACAGCGGGATGATGAACGCGCCGGGCAGGCCGACGGCGCCGGCCGTCGTCAGCATGGTCAGAAACGTGACCGCGGCGATCGTCCAGCCGTAATGCACGCCGCGCCGCGCCAGTCGTTGCGCCAGAGCCTCAGCCAGCATCCATCGCTCCCTTCAGGCGCCGGCCGCCTGAAGGACGGAGGACGCCATTTTTAATGATGGTAATCATCATTAAATGATGATACTCATCATCATAAGTCAAGCGTCGGAGCGCATAGCGCCCATGCGGGATCGCGGGACTCGGGCGATAGAGCGATGAGGATCACAAAGCAGCAGGCCGAGGAGAATCGCGCCCGCGTCGTCCAGGCGGCGGCGCGGCTCATCCGCGAAAAGGGCTTCGAAGGCGTCGGCGTCGCCGACCTGATGCGCGCCGCGGGCCTCACTCATGGCGGCTTCTACAATCACTTCGAGTCCAAGGACGAACTCAACGCCGCCGCTTGCGCATACGCCCTGACGCAAGCGGTCGAGAGGATCGAATCCGTTGCCGAAGGCCAGAGTGGCGAGACGTTCGAGGAGTACCGACAGCGGTATCTTTCGCGCAAAAGTCGCGATGCGGAAGGGTTCCGCTGCCCGATGGTGGCGTTCGGGAACGACGTCTCGCGACAAGGCCCAGAACTTCGTGAGGTCTATGCAAAAGGCCTGAAGCGTTATCTCGGCGCATTCGTCAAAGCCTATGCGAGCGAGCGCGGCGGCGGTCGCGATCAATCGAACTTGCGCGCCGAAGCGATCGCTCATTTTGCGACAATGGTCGGGGCGGTCTCGCTCGCCCGCTCGGTGGCGAAGGCAGATCTGGCCTTCTCTGATGAGATTCTCGATGTGACGCTCGGTCGGCTTACGCCGAAGAAGAAGCGTCGGCGCGCGAAATCCGAGTAGATTGCGCTTCATACGTAAAAGTGGTCGCGGCGAGTCGATCACCGTCGCCTCTCGGAGCGACGCACCACCCGTTGCTACTGGCGCGAGATGGCGCTCATCTCTGAACAATCATGCTCACAAATGAGCAATCGACTGCGGCATCTTAGACTGGCACCGTGCGCATTAAAAAAAAACGTGCTGGGAGGCAAAACGCAACGGCCACAAATCTCATGTCGCACGTATCCAGCACTTGATCGCTGGCGCGCGATCTGAATCAAAATAATGCAACGAGCGTCGGTGCCGAGACAAACGGCGCGACGAGGTCAAGCAGTTTCTCTTCTCGTAGGATCGTAGAAGACCTGGCTCAGGCTGAAATGGCGCGCCTCTGTTCCTGTACTTTTATTTAAACGTCCTGGGGGGACTATCATGCGACAAATTCTGTATCTCGGTGTTTCTGTGTTTGCCCTATCCGGGTGCGCAATCGTTCCAGAGCAACCGAATGACGAGGTCGTATTTTCCTATGCCGAGATTGTCAACCAGATCGAGTGCGAGACCTACTATGCCCTTAACGACATTCAAAACCAAAAGTCGCTAGATGAGCATGGAAAGCCCGTAAGGACCTACGGATGGGCAGACTTGGACAAATGGGCCATGGATATTTCGATCTCGCCGTCTCTGACGGCTGATATTCAGGTTGGCGTTAATGCAACCAAAAAGACCATTTGGCACCAAAATACGACCAAGGCAAATGACTATCTGCAAACGGCGCTGGGGGGAACCGGCGCCTCCCCAGGCGGACTAAACTACGAAGGCTACGGCAACAATCTCGGAAAGAACGAGTATCAGTTCGTTATCTCGAATCTTTATGCTTCTGTAACCGACAAGCACGGTAATTACTTACCTGTAGATCAAAGACATTTGAATCCGAAGCTACAACGTTGTCCGGATCCCGGAGTTTTACAATCCGCGGTCCCACAAGAAGACTTCCTCGACGGGTTCTTCGGCGTTCATGACTTCTTGGAGCGCTCGTTGGCGGCAACCGCCAATCTCACTTTGGACCCAAAAACGATGGGCTATACCAAAGAATACAGAAAGAAAATTCAGATCGGTGTAACTCCTGGATGGTACACGGCGCTCGGAAATATTGGCCCGGTCGCCGGGGCCTACGGTCTCATGGACAATATCGTTGGCATTACGTTTACCCCGCCTCAGCCGGAGCCCGCGTCGCAGAAACCACAGCCAGTCTATCTTGTACCGCCACCAAAATTAACGCACGGGACGCCGGCTAACGCCCGACCTTTGGGTAAACTCTCGGTCCCACCGGGACAGGGCGAAACGCTTACCAATGGCGCAAATACCCTTATGCTGCTTCAACAGTTCAGGAGTGGGACCATACCGCTTCAATAAGCGCTCCTGTCGACGTGGAGTTCCACCGCAGCTTCGGCACCCGCCAGATGTTGCGGAGGGTGACGCGCCTTGTCATTTCAATTGTGCACCCCATTCGACCTTAGCGCCTTCGCAAGTGAGGCGCCCGACGCTTAAGGCGAATATTTTGGACAGCGGCCTTTCGAAGGCGTGGGAGAGCGACGAGTTGCGGATGCATTCGCCCGGCTCGTCGCAATGGCGTCGCTTCGGGAGATGGACACGCATCCGCCGTTCCTACAATTGAGGGCCCGTCATTCTGAACCTCACGCGCTTCAACACAGGGCAATCGCCGCAACAAGCCGTCCATAATCGGCCTCTCCGCGATGAGTTGTACGGCGATAGCTGTAAAAGCGCTCTTCGTCCGCGTAGGTGTCGAGCCGTAGGTCTTCGAACCGGTCGATCCCAGCCTCCTCGGCCTGCGCCGCGATGAAGCCCGGCAGGTCGAACATCGCATGGTGCGCACGGACGCTCTGTTTAAAAAAGCGCGCATGCGCCGCATCGGCCTCCCTGAAGCGCGCGACGAATTCGGGGCCGACTTCGTACGAATCCTGCCGGATCGTCGGCCCGAGCGCGGCGGCGATGTTCTCGCGCTTGGCGCCGAGCCGCGTCATCGCCGCGACCGTCGCCTCGATCACGCCGGTCAGCGCGCCCTTCCAGCCGGCGTGAGCCGCGCCGATCACGCCGGCGCCGGCGTCGGCGAAGAGAAGGATGCCGCAATCGGCGCCGGTCACGCCGAGGCCGAGGCCGCGCGCAGCGGTCGCCAGCGCGTCGCAGCGCGGCCGCTCGGCCGCCGGCCAGGGCTCATCGACGATCAGCGCGTCGGGCGAATGGACTTGGAAGGGGATGAGCAGCCGTTCCGGCGCGACGCCGATCGCCGCCGCCATGCGAGCGCGATTCTCCGCCACCGCGTCGCGCTGGTCGCGCGAACCGACCCCGCCATTGAGGGAGGCGTAAAGGCCGGTCGAAACGCCGCCGCGGCGGGTGAAGAAGGCGTGCGCGACTGCCGGCGCGCGCAAGACGCCGCTGGTCAAGGCCTCGGCTCGAACTTCTCTCATGCTTGGCTCACGGCTGGAATCCGGGCGGCGGCGGCAGATTGCGGTTGGCGACGACCATCGCCTTGAACAACGCGCCCATTTCGCCTTCGCCTTTGCCGGAAAGGCGCAACCGCGCCGCTTCGATATCGGCGATTTGCTGCGGCCCGCCCTTGCGCGCCAGCGTCGCCGCGCGCTGGTCGAGGCCGAGCGCGCGCAAGAAATCGCCCTGCGGAATCGGGCCGTAGATCGCCGCGCCGGCAGCTCTGGCGCTGCGCGCCATAGCGGCGAAATCGACATGGGCGGTGATGTCGGCCGTGCCGGGCTCGCTCAACGGATCGACCATCCGATGCGAGCGCACCGCTTGCAGCGTGTCGCCGAAGCCCGTCGTCGTGTGGCCGTAATCGATGAACAACGCCGCGCCGCCTTGCTTGGCGAGCCGCTCGGCGATGGCGTAGACCAAGCGATGGGCGATGGCGTTCACTTCGAGCACCGCGCCCTCCTCGGCGCGCGCGCCAATATAGGGCTCGGCGCTTGGCGCGAGGGCGAAGGTCAAGGCGCCTTTTTCATCGAGCGTGACCACCCGCTCGCGCCAATCGCGCGGGCCGCGCACATATTGGCGAATCGGCAAAGCGTCGAGAAACTCGTTGGCGATGACGATCGCCGGCCCTTCCGGCGCTTCGCGCCAACCGGCGGCCCAAGAAATCGGCGCGCCGGCGGTCAACAGCGTCTCGTGCTGGATCGCCGCCAACATCGGGCTGGCCTCGATCAGGCAGACGTCGAGCACGGCTCTGAAATTCGGCGCGACCCGGGCCGCGCGCAAGGCGTCGCTCATCAAGGTGCCGCGGCCCGGTCCAAGCTCGATCAGCCGCACCGGGTTGGGCGCGCCCATCGAAGCCCAGACTTCCGCCGCCCAAAGGCCGATCAGCTCGCCGAACATCTGGCTGATTTCAGGCGCCGTCGTGAAATCGCCGGACGCGCCGAACGGGTCGCGATGCATGTAGTAGCCATGCGTCGGATGGGTGAGCGCCAAGGCCATGTAACGCTCGAGCGAGATCGGGCCATGATCACGGATCAGGGCTTTGATCTCCTCCCCCAGCGCGCTCATCTGCGCTCCCTATGCGCTCCGCCGCCTGCGATTCGCAAAGACTATCAGGCAAATCCCGATTATGACGAGCGGGACGGACAAGACCATCCCCATCGTCAAGCCGTGGCCGAGATCTTCGAGCCGAGGGTCAGGGTCGCGAAAGAATTCGCAGACGATGCGCGCGATCCCGTAAGCCGCGCCGAACAGCCCCGTCGCGAGGCCCGGCCGGCGCAACGCGCCCATCCGGGCGGCGATTTGCAAGACGATAAAGACGGCGAGCCCTTCAAGCAGCGCTTCGTAAATCTGACTTGGATGGCGCGGCTGGCCGTCCGAGCCGGGAAAGATCACCGCCCAGGGGACGTCGGTCGGCCGGCCCCAGAGTTCGGGACGGATGAAATTGGCGATCCGGCCGAGAAAAATGCCGATCGGCGCGGCGAGGCCGACGAGGTCCAGCGTCGTCAGGAACGGCGCTTTATAGCGGCGGGAAAACAGATAGGCACCGACCAGCGCGCCGATCAGGCCGCCATGGAACGCCATGCCGCCTTCCCAGAGTTTAAAAATCTCGATCGGATGGGCGAAGTAATAGCCCGGATCGTAAAAGAGAACGTTGCCCAGCCTGCCGCCGACGATCACGCCGAGCGCGCAATAGACGAGCAAATCGTCGACGCTGTCCGCGCTCGGCCGCGGCGCCTCGCCCCACAGGCTCTTGTCGCGCAAGATTCGCCGGATCAACGCCCAGCCGATGATCAGGCCCGCTATATAGGCGAGCGCATACCAGCGGATGGCGAAAGGGCCGATCTGGACCAGAATGGGGTTGATGACGGGATAGGGCAAAGCGAGAAGGGGCATGGGCGGGCGCGTGATGCGCCGCGGCGACCGCCGCCGTCAAGGCGGCAGGGCGCCGGAGGATAGGCGCGCCGCGCGCGTATTGTCACGTTGCGAAGCCCGCGCCTTTCCGGTAAAGGCGAATTCGGTTTTAACGGCTCTCCGAGAAGGGGCGGGCATGGCGGACGATCATTCGGCAGCGACGGCGGAAGACGTAATGGATATGCCGGCGCATCGGGAGACGTATGCCGATTTTCTCGCTTTGACCGAAATCTCGATCATCAGCATCCTTTGCATCTTGCTGCTGCTCGTCCTGTGGGGCCTCAAGGGCGATGGCGGCGTCGCGTTGATCGGCTTCTTTCTGACGCTCGCCGCGGCTGCTTTTGGCGGCCTTTCCGGCCTCACTTGGCGCGCCGTTCTTCCAGTCTTCGTTCTGCTCGGACTCGCCTGCATCGTCCTTTAAGCCAGGCGCGCCCTGGCCGGGCGCTCGGCGAGCCGCCGCGCTTTCCTCTCAAGGTGTGAGCTATGCTCATCGGGGTTGTCGCCGAGGTCGATCCGTCTGAAACGCGCGTCGCGGCGACGCCCGAGACGGTGAAAAAATTCGCCGCCCTTGGCGCGGACGTCGCCATCCAGCATGGCGCCGGACTCAAGTCGGGCGTCACCGACGCGGATTATCAGGCCGCCGGCGCCCGCCTCGCCGAAGCCGGCCAGGTCTTGAGCGAAGCTGACATTCTGCTCAAAGTGCGCCGCCCGACCGAGAGCGAATTGGCCGGCCTCAAAAGCGGCGCGCTCGTCGTCGCCAGCATGGATCCTTACGGCCGCCTGGACGCGATCGAGGCGATGGCGAAAGCCAGAATCGCCGCTTTCGCCATGGAGCTGCTGCCGCGCATCACCCGCGCCCAATCGATGGACGTCCTCTCGAGCCAGGCCAATCTCGCCGGTTATCGCGCCGTGATCGACGCGGCGGCGGAATATGGCCGCGCTTTGCCGATGATGATGACCCCGGCCGGCACCGTGCCGGCGGCGAAGGCCTTCATCATGGGCGTCGGCGTCGCCGGCTTGCAGGCGATCGCGACGGCGCGGCGTCTCGGCGCCGTCGTCACCGCGACGGACGTGCGGCCCGCCACCAAGGAGCAAGTCGAATCGCTCGGCGCCAAATTCATCGCGGTCGAGGACGAGGAGTTCAAACAGGCTGAAACCGCCGGCGGCTACGCGAAGGAAATGTCCAAGGCGTACCAGGCCAAGCAGGCCGAACTCGTCGCCGCCCATATCGCCAAGCAGGACATCGTGATCGCGACGGCGCTCATTCCGGGCCGGCCGGCGCCGCTTCTGATCACCGCCGACATGGCGCGCTCCATGCGGCCAGGCTCGGTGATCGTCGATCTCGCCGTCGAGCGCGGCGGCAATTGCGAACTGGCGAAAGCGGGCGAAACAGTCGTCACCGAGGGCGGCGTCAAGATCGTCGGCTATTCGAACGTGACGCGGCTCGCCGCGACGGCGTCGAGCCTTTACGCGCGCAACCTCTACGCTTTCGTCGAGACTTTGATCGACAAGGCGACGAAGAGCCTCGCCGTCAAATGGGACGACGAACTCGTCAAGGCGACGCTGCTGACCAGGGACGGCGCGATCGTGCATCCGAATTTCAAACCGAAGAGCGCCGCCTAAGACGCCCAACTTCTTCGGAGGGGCTCCAATGACCGATTCTCTCGACCAGACCGTCGCCAAGCTGCAAGCCGCCGCCGAGGCCGCCGAGAAGGCGGCGCATTCGGCGCAAACCTATGCCGATCAGCTCGCCGCGGCGGCCTCGGCCGGCACGGGCGGCGCGATCGATCCTTTCGTCTTTCGCCTAGCGATTTTCGCGCTCGCGGTGTTCGTCGGCTATTACGTCGTCTGGTCGGTGACGCCGGCTCTGCATACGCCGCTCATGTCGGTGACCAACGCCATATCCTCGGTCATCGTCGTCGGCGCGCTGCTCTCGGTCGGCGTCGCGGCGATCGACAGCGGCTCGGCCTTCGCTCGCATCGTCGGCTTTATCGCGCTGATCCTCGCCTCGGTGAACATATTCGGCGGCTTCATGGTCACCGAGCGGATGCTGGCGATGTACAAGAAGAAAGGGTGAGCGAAGTGAACGGCAATTTCGCGGCCCTTCTCTATCTGATCGCCGGCATTCTGTTCATCCTCGCTTTGCGCGGCCTGTCCTCGCCCGCCACGTCGCGGCAAGGCAATCGCTTCGGCATGATCGGCATGGCGATCGCCATCGTGACGACGCTCGCCTTGCGGCCGCCGGCGAGCGCCTTCTCCTGGATCCTGGTCGTGCTCGGCTTCGCCATTGGCGGCGGGATCGGCGCTTGGCGGGCGCGCACCGTCCAGATGACGGCGATGCCGCAGCTCGTCGCGATGTTCCACTCGCTGGTCGGTCTCGCCGCGGTGCTCGTCGCCGCCGGCGCGCTCTACGCGCCCCAGGCCTTCGGCATCGGCGATCCCGGCGACATCCATCGCGCCAGCCTGATCGAAATGTCGCTCGGCCTCGCCATCGGCGCGATGACCTTCACCGGCTCGGTCATCGCCTTCCTGAAGCTCGACGGCCGCATGTCCGGCAAGCCGATCCTCCTGCCGCAGCGCCATGCGATCAATCTCGGGCTCGGCGTCGCGCTGGTCGTGCTGATCATCCTGTTTTTCGCGACTCAGTCGCCAGTCTGCTTCTGGCTGATCGCGGCGGTCGCGCTGGCGCTCGGCGTGCTGCTGATCGTGCCGATCGGCGGCGCCGATATGCCGGTCGTCATATCGATGTTGAACTCCTATTCCGGCTGGGCCGCGGCCGGCATCGGCTTCACGCTCGGCAATCTGGCGCTGATCATCACCGGCGCTTTGGTCGGCTCCTCGGGCGCGATCCTCTCCTACATCATGTGCAAGGGGATGAACCGCTCGTTCCTCTCCGTGATCCTTGGCGGCTTCGGCGGCGAGGTCGCGGCGGCGGGCGGCGCGGCCGAGGCGCGGCCGGTCAAGCAGGGCTCGGCCGACGACGCCGCCTTCATCATGAAGAACGCCTCGAAGGTGATCGTCGTCCCCGGCTACGGCATGGCGGTGGCCCAAGCGCAGCACGCGCTGAGAGAAATGGCGGACGTCCTCAAGAAGGAGGGCGTCGAGGTGAAATACGCGATTCACCCGGTCGCCGGCCGCATGCCGGGCCATATGAACGTGCTGCTCGCGGAGGCCAATGTCCCGTACGACGAGGTCTTCGAACTCGAAGACATCAACAACGAGTTCGCGCAGGCTGACGTGGCCTATGTAATCGGCGCCAATGACGTAACCAATCCAGCCGCGAAGACCGACCCGAAATCGCCGATTTTCGGCATGCCGATCCTCGACGTCGAAAAGGCCAAGACGGTTCTGTTCGTCAAGCGCGGCATGGGCTCGGGCTATGCCGGGGTCGAGAATGAGCTGTTCTTCCGCGACAACACGATGATGCTGTTCGGCGACGCCAAGAAGGTGACTGAGGCGATCGTCAAGGCGCTGGCGCATTGACGGGAAAGGGATAAATTCCCTCGCGCCGCGAGCTTCTCGTATTGCCGCTGGGTTACGAAAGAGCATATCCCCCTCGCGCCAAAGGCGCTCCCTTCAACTTCCGGCGCGCATGACGCCGAAACTGTGCGCAATGCGGCGTCGCGCCTCCGAGAGGACGTGGCGCCGAGCCGTTTACCCGCAGGGTTTGCGACTGACAGCAGGCCGTCTCAGACCGGAATCGCGTCGGGCGCATCATTCGGATGCCGCTTCTCTGTCCGGAGGCGCGTCGAGTTCTTCAAGATCTGGCGGACAGCCCAAGTATGGCCTCTAGCTCGCCTTACCTAGCGCGACCGACGGCCAGATCATGTAGAAGCCAGGCGAATCGCACAGCAGCACTCAGGAGAATTGGTGGTTACAAATTACAAAATTTGTAATTAAAACGGCTAATTTCGCGGCCCGAGTCTCGGCGGGTCGTCCGGCTAATACTATGAATCATCATCGATTATATCAAAACCGGGTCGGTCGCGGCGACGGCTGGCGCGGTTTGAGTCTAAAGCCCAGCTTGAAAGCGTCGCGGTCTTTTGCTGAATGCTGTCACAACTTCGCCTCCCAAATCGAACTCCTCCGCAACTGAAACGCTTTCTCAAAGACTGGTCAGCGAAACTTCCACTGAATAAGGACGGCAAGTCTCATGGCGCGTAAGAAGATTGCACTGATCGGGGCTGGACAAATCGGCGGCACCTTGGCTCATCTGGCCGCGATCAAAGAGCTTGGCGACATCGTCCTTTACGACATCGTTGACGGGGTGCCGCAGGGCAAAGGATTGGATCTTGCCGAAGCGGGCCCGGCGGAGGGCTTCAACGCCAAGGTTACCGGCGCGGGGACTTATGACGAGATCGCCGGGGCGGACGTCGTGATCGTCACCGCTGGCGTGCCTCGCAAGCCCGGCATGAGCCGCGACGATCTTCTCGGCATCAATCTGAAAGTCATGGAGTCGGTCGGCGCGGGCCTCAGAGAGCACGCCCCGAACGCTTTCGTGATCTGCATCACCAATCCGCTCGATGCGATGGTCTGGGCCTTGCAAAAGGCGTCCGGCCTGCCGACCAAGAAGGTGATCGGCATGGCCGGCGTGCTCGATTCGTCGCGCTTCCGCTATTTCCTCGCCGAGGAGTTCAAGGTCTCGGTCGAGGACGTGACCGCCTTCGTCCTCGGCGGCCATGGCGACGACATGGTCCCCTCGGTGCGCTACTCGACGCTCGCCGGCATTCCGCTGCCCGATCTCGTCAAGATGGGCTGGACCACGCAAGAACGGCTCGACGCGATCGTCGACCGCACCCGCAAGGGCGGCGGCGAGATCGTCAATCTTCTGAAGACCGGCTCGGCCTTTTACGCGCCGGCGGCCTCCGCCATCGCCATGGCCGAGTCTTACCTGAAGGATCAGCGCCGCGTCCTGCCCTGCGCCGCCTATCTCAACGGCGAATACGGGGTGAAGGACACCTATGTCGGCGTGCCGGTGGTGATCGGCGCGAACGGCGTCGAGCGGATCGTCGAAATCCAGTTCGACGAGGCCGAGAAGGCGATGTTCGCCAAATCCGTCGCCTCGGTCCAGACCCTCATCGAGGCGTGCAAGAAGATCAACCCGGCTTTCGCCGCCTGAACGCCTCGTTGAGAAAGCCGGCCCCCGTTCCCATATTCTGAGGCGAGCCTCATCCCATGAATATTCATGAATATCAGGCCAAGGCCGTGCTGAAAGAATTCGGCGCGCCTTTGGCCAAGGGCAAGCCCGCCTTCACGCCGGAAGAGGCCGAGGCCGCGGCCGAGGAGATCGGCGGCTCGCTCTGGGTGGTCAAGAGCCAGATTCATGCCGGCGGGCGCGGCAAGGGCAAGTTCAAGGAAAAGGAAGCGGGCGAGAAAGGCGGCGTGCGCCTCGCTCGATCGGTCGCGGAGGTGCAGACCTTCGCCAGCGAAATGCTCGGGCGGACGTTGGTCACGGCGCAGACCGGCCCGGCCGGCAAGCAGGTCAACCGGCTTTATATCGAAGAAGGCGCGACGATCGCGCGGGAGCTCTATCTCTCCGCCCTGGTCGACCGCGCCGCCTCGCGCGTCGCTTTCGTTCTGTCGACCGAGGGCGGCGTGAATATCGAGGAGGTCGCGCATAAGACGCCGGAGAAGATTCATACTTTGTCGATCGACCCGGCGACCGGCGTCATGCCGCATCATGGACGGCTCGCCGCGGCGGCGCTGGAGCTCGACGGCGATCTCGCCAAACAGGCCGGGAAGCTGATCGCGCAGCTCTACGCCGCCTTCCTCGCCAAGGACATGGCGCTGCTCGAAATCAATCCGCTGATCGTCACTGGCGAGGGCGCCCTGCGCGTGCTCGACGCGAAGGTCTCCTTCGACGACAACGCCCTTCACCGCCATCCCGAAATCGCCGCCCTACGCGACGAGACGGAGGAGGACGCGAAAGAGATCGAAGCCTCCAAGCATGATCTGAACTATGTCGCGCTCGACGGCTCGATCGGCTGCATGGTCAACGGCGCCGGTCTCGCCATGGCGACGATGGACATCATCAAGCTCTATGGCGAGAGCCCGGCCAATTTCCTCGATGTCGGCGGCGGCGCCTCGAAGGACAAGGTGACGGCGGCATTCAAGATCATCACCGCCGACCCGAACGTGAAGGGCATTCTGATCAATATTTTCGGCGGCATCATGCGCTGCGACGTCATCGCCGAAGGCGTGATCGCGGCGGTGAGAGAAGTCGGGCTGAAAGTGCCGCTCGTCGTCAGGCTGGAAGGCACCAATGTCGAGCTCGGCAAGAAGATTTTGCGCGAATCGAAGCTCGACGTGATCCCCGCGGATGATCTGGACGATGCGGCGCAGAAGATCGTCAAGTCGGTTCAGGCGCGCCGGTCATAGTTTGACGGAGTCGCGCCGTGAGGTTACACATATCCTGTGTAACTGTGGAGACGGCCATGAAAAACATTACTCTCGCAATTGACGACGAAATTATTGAAAAGGTTAGAACTTATGCGGCTGAGCGGAAAACCACGGTCAACGCGATTGTGCGCCGGCACCTCGAAAAGATCGCCGCGGAGAATGACAAGCGCGCCGAGGCGCGCCTCCACCTCTTGCGGCTGGCGGAGACCTCCGAAGGGCGCATGACCCCCGGCTACGTCTGGAATCGCGAGGAGCTCTATGACCGCCCAGTGCTTCGTCGACACGAACATCCTGGTTTACGCCGCGAGGGCGAGAAATGACGAAAAGAGCAAATTCGCCGTCGCCAACGAGATTATCCAGCACGAGCATTTCTGCGTCTCGGCGCAGGTTCTGCAAGAGTTCTACGTCGCTGTTCAGAAAGTGGACCCTCGCAAGCCGGAGGCGATTCCTCTTTCAGAATCGAAGGCTGCCGAATGGGTCTGCTGGCTGGAGCCCTTCTGCGACGTGGCGACCGATTCGTTCCTCGTCTTGCGAGCCATCGAGACGGCGCGCGAGTACCGGATATCGTACTGGGACGCCGCGATCATCGCCGCCGCCGAGCGCGCGTCCGCGCCTATTGTCTACAGCGAAGACCTCAATCACGGACAGCATTACGGCGACATTCGGGTCCTGAACCCCTTCCGGCCTTGATAGCCGCCTATCGGAAAGCGCGCATGTCTATTTTGATAAACGCCCAGACAAAGGTTCTGACCCAGGGCTTCACCGGCAAGAATGGCACGTTCCATTCCGAGCAGGCGATCGCCTACGGAACCAAGATCGTCGGCGGCACGTCGCCGGGCAAGGGCGGCTCGTTTCATCTCGGCCTGCCGGTCTTCGACACCGTCGCCGAGGCGCGCGCAAAGACCGGCGTCGACGCCTCCGTCATCTACGTGCCGCCGCCCGGCGCGGCTGACGCCATCTGCGAGGCGATCGACGCCGAGGTCCCGCTCATCGTTTGCATCACCGAAGGCATTCCGGTCCTCGATATGGTGCGGGTCAAGCGCGCGCTGTCCGGCTCGAAATCGAAGCTGGTCGGCCCGAACTGCCCGGGCGTGATGACCGCCGGCGAATGCAAGATCGGCATCATGCCCGGCAATATTTTCAAGCGCGGCTCGGTCGGCGTCGTCTCGCGCTCCGGCACGCTCACCTATGAAGCCGTGTACCAGACGACACGCGAGGGGCTCGGCCAGACCACCGCCGTCGGCATCGGCGGCGATCCGGTCAAGGGCCTCGAATTCGTCGACGTGCTCGAAATGTTTCTGGCCGATCCCGAGACGAAATCGATCGTCATGATCGGCGAGATCGGCGGCCAAGCCGAAGAGGACGCGGCGCAGTTCCTCAAGGACGAAGCCAAACGCGGCCGGGCCAAGCCGACGGTCGGCTTTATCGCCGGCCGCACCGCGCCGCCCGGCCGGCGCATGGGCCATGCCGGCGCGATCATTTCCGGCGGCAAGGGCGGCGCCGAGGACAAGATCGCGGCGATGGAGGCCGCGGGAATCAAAGTTTCGCCGTCGCCGGCGCGGCTCGGCAAGACGCTCGCCGAGATGTTGCAAGGAAAGTAGTCGGGCCGACCGACTTTCGGAGTTTTGTTCGATGACCCGTCAGGACTTCAACCAGACGCTTCTGCAAACCTCGTTCCTGTACGGCGCCAATGCGCCGTATATCGAGGAGCTGCAGGCCAAGTACGAGAAGGACCCGGCGAGCGTCGAGCCGGGCTGGCGCGATTTCTTCGCCGCGCTCGGCGACGACCCGCAAAGCGTCGAGAAGCAGGCGCGCGGCCCGTCCTGGGAGAAGCCGAACTGGCCGGTCGTGCCGAAGAACGATCTGATCGCCGCGCTCGACGGCGATTGGCCGGCGATCGAAAAGGCGGTCGGCGAAAAGCTGCGCGCCAAGGCGGAGGCGGAGCCGAAAGCGGTCGCCGAAGCCGACATGCACCGCGCGACGCGGGACAGCGTCCGCGCATTGATGATGATCCGCGCCTATCGCATGCGCGGCCATCTCCACGCCAATCTCGATCCGCTCGGCTTGGAGCCGCAAAAGGATCACGAGGAGCTGCATCCGTCGAATTACGGCTTCACCGAAGCCGATTACGACCGCAAGATTTTCATCGACAAGGTCCTGGGGCTCGAATTCGCCACCATTCCGGAAATGCTGGCCATCCTCCGGCGCACCTATTGCGGCGCGATCGGCTTCGAGTTCATGCATATCTCGGATCCGGCGGAGAAAGCCTGGATCCAGGAGCGCATCGAAGGACCAGATAAGGAGATCTCGTTCACCAACGAGGGCAAGCGAGCGATCCTCAACAAGCTTGTCGAAGCCGAAGGTTTCGAGAAGTTCTTCGAGGTCAAATATCCCGGCGCCAAGCGCTTCGGGCTCGAAGGCGCCGAGGCGATGATTCCGGCTTTGGAGCAGATCATCAAGCGCGGCGGCGCGCTCGGCGTCAAGGACATCGCCATCGGCATGGCTCATCGCGGCCGGCTCAATGTGCTCAGCCAAGTCATGGGCAAGCCGCATCGCGTCATCTTCCACGAATTCAAGGGCGGCTCGGCTTCGCCGGACGAAGTCGAGGGTTCGGGCGACGTCAAATACCATCTCGGCGCCTCGTCCGACCGCGAGTTCGACGGCAACAGGGTGCATCTGTCGCTCACCGCCAACCCGTCGCATCTCGAAATCGTCGATCCGGTCGTGCTGGGCAAGGTGCGCGCCAAGCAGGATCAACTCAACGACTATATCGAGCGCGTCAAGGCGCTGCCGCTCCTGATCCATGGCGACGCGGCTTTCGCCGGCCAAGGCGTGGTCGCCGAATGTTTCGGCCTTTCCGGCCTGCGCGGCCACCGCACCGGCGGCTCGGTCCATTTCATCGTCAACAATCAGATCGGCTTCACGACCTATCCGCGCTATTCGCGCTCGTCGCCGTACCCTTCCGACGTCGCGAAACTGGTCGAGGCGCCGATCTTCCATGTCAATGGCGACGATCCGGAGGCTGTCGTCCACTGCGCCAAGATCGCGATCGAGTTTCGGCAGAGGTTCCACAAGCCGGTCGTCATCGACATGTTCTGCTACCGTCGCTTCGGCCATAACGAGGGCGACGAGCCGGGCTTCACTCAGCCGCTGATGTACCGGATCATCCGCTCGCATCCGACGACGCTGGAGCTCTACGCCAAGAAGCTGATCCAGGAAGGCCTCGTCACGGAAGGCGAGGTCGACAAGATGCGCGCCGACTGGCGCCATCGTCTGGAGGCGGAGTTCGAGGCCAGCCAGGGCTACAGGCCGAACAAGGCCGATTGGCTCGACGGCCGCTGGGCCGGGCTCAAACCCGCGCAGGATTCGACCGAGGACGATCGTCGCGGCGTCACCGGCGTCGAGATCGGCAAGCTCAAGCAATTGGCCGCCAAGATCACCGTCACGCCGCCGGGCTTCAATGTCCACAAGACCATCCAGCGCTTTCTCGACAATCGCCGGCAAGCGGTCGAGTCGGGCGAGGGAATCGACTGGGCGACGGCCGAAGCGCTGGCTTTCGCGGCTTTGCTCGACGAGGGCTATCCGGTTCGCCTCTCCGGACAAGACAGCGAGCGCGGCACGTTCTCGCAGCGCCACTCCGTGCTGATCGATCAGGAGACCGAGGCGCGCTACATTCCGCTCAATCACATTCGCGACGGCCAGGCGCGCTACGAGGTGATCAATTCGATGCTCTCGGAAGAGGCGGTGCTCGGCTTCGAATACGGCTATTCGCTCGCCGAGCCCAACGCGCTGACGATCTGGGAGGCCCAGTTTGGCGATTTCGCCAATGGCGCCCAGGTCGTCTTCGACCAGTTCATCTCTTCGGGCGAGCGCAAATGGCTGCGCATGTCGGGTCTCGTCTGCCTGCTGCCGCACGGCTATGAGGGCCAGGGGCCGGAGCATTCTTCAGCCCGGCTTGAGCGGTTTTTGCAGCTCTGCGCCGAGGACAATATGCAGGTCGCCAATTGCACGACGCCGGCGAATTACTTCCATATCTTGCGTCGGCAGTTGCGGCGCGAGATCCGCAAGCCGCTGATTCTCATGACGCCGAAATCGCTGCTGCGCCATAAGAGGGCGGTATCGAGCTTGAGCGAGATCGGTCAGGGCGCGTCCTTCCATCGCCTGCTCTGGGATGATGCGGAATCGCGCAAAGGCGAGAAGATCAAGCTGGTCAAGGACGACAAGATCCGGCGCGTCATTTTGTGCTCGGGCAAGGTCTATTACGACCTTTATGAGGACCGCGAGAAGCGCGGCGTCGACGACGTCTACCTCCTGCGCGTCGAGCAGCTTTATCCTTTCCCGCTGAAGGCGCTGGTGCGCGAACTATCGCGCTTCAAAAAAGCCGAGATCGTCTGGTGCCAGGAAGAGCCGAAGAATATGGGCGGCTGGAGCTTCGTCGAGCCGTATCTCGAATGGGTGCTGGCCCAGGTCGGCGGCAAGTCGAAGCGGGCGCGCTACGCCGGCCGGCCGGCGTCGGCGGCGACCGCGACGGGTCTGATGTCAAAGCATCTCGCCCAGATGAAAGCTTTCCTCGACGAGTGCTTCGCCGCGTAATGCGCTTCACCGATGCGCATGTGTCATTCCCGCGAAAGCGGGAATCTAGAGAGGCTCCGCGGCTCGGAGAAGCGCAGCTTGGATTCCCGCTTTCGCGGGAATGACACACAGGTTTTGAGTTGTATCGATAGGGACCCGCTTCGAGCGGTTGAGTGACGAGATGGCGACTGAAATCCGCGTACCGACGCTCGGCGAATCGATCACCGAGGCGACCGTCGGCAAATGGTTCAAGCAGGCGGGCGAAGCGGTGAAAGCCGACGAGCCTCTGGTCGAGCTCGAGACGGACAAGGTCACGCTCGAAGTCAACGCGCCCGCCGCCGGCGTGCTCTCGGAGATTTCGGTCAAGACCGGCGAGACGGTCGGCGTCGGCGCCTTGCTCGGCGCGCTGGCCGAGGGCGCCGCGCCTGCGGCGAAGAAAGCCGACGCGCCGGCCGCCGCCGCAGCGCCGGCCGCTCAACCCGCTGCGCCGGCGACCGGCATGCCGCCTTCGCCCGCAGCCGCCAAGATCGCCGCCGACAATCGCATCGACCTCGCCAATGTCGCCGGAACCGGCAAGCGCGGCCAAGTGCTGAAAGGCGACGTGCTGGCGGCGACGGCCGCCGCCGCATCGGCCCAGCCGCCTTCGCCCGCCGCGCAAAGCGCGGCGACGCCGGTCGGACTCGGGACGGCCCCGGTCGCGCCGCCCGCGGCGCCCCTGGCCGTCGCCTTGCGCGCGCCCGCCGCGCCTGACGACGCGGCGCGGGAAGAGCGCGTGCGCCTGACCAAGCTGCGCCAGACCATCGCGCGACGGCTGAAGGACGCGCAGAATAACGCCGCCATGCTGACGACCTTCAACGAGGTCGACATGACCGAGGTGATGGCGCTGCGGGCGAAATTCAAAGAGCCGTTCGAGAAGAAGCACGGCGTGAAGCTCGGCTTCATGGGCTTCTTCGTGAAAGCCTGCGTCCAGGCGCTGAAGGACGTGCCCGCGGTCAACGCGGAGATCGACGGGGCCGATCTCGTCTACAAGAACTATTATCACATCGGCGTGGCGGTCGGCACTGACAAGGGGCTGGTCGTGCCGGTGGTGCGCGAGGCCGATCGCCTCGGCATTGCCGCGGTCGAGAAGGCGATCGCCGATTACGGCAAAAGGGCCCGCGACGGCCAGCTCAAGATCGAGGAGATGCAGGGCGGCACCTTCACCGTCTCCAATGGCGGCATTTACGGCTCGCTGATGTCGACGCCGATCCTCAACGCGCCGCAATCCGGCATTCTCGGCATGCATAAAATTCAGGAGCGGCCGATGGTCGTCGACGGCAAGATCGAAATCAGGCCGATGATGTACCTGGCGCTCTCCTACGACCACCGGGTCGTCGACGGCAAGGAGGCGGTCACGTTCCTGGTCCGCGTCAAAGAGGCGATCGAGGCCCCGGCGCGGCTGGTGCTGGATTTGTGATGTCATTCCCGCGAAAGCGGGAATCCAGCACGGTCTATCCTGCAAGCGCGGAGGCTCCTGGATTCCCGCTTGCGCGGGAATGACAAGGACAACGGAAAATCCGCAAGAATCGAGGCGTCCTTTAAATGGCTTATGACCTGATCGTCATCGGCGCTGGCCCGGCCGGTTACGTCTGCGCGATCCGCGCCGCGCAGCTCGGCATGAAGGTCGCGCTTGTCGACAAGCGCAAGAACGGCGGCGGCACCTGCGTCAATATCGGCTGCATTCCGTCGAAGGCTTTGCTTTACGCGAGTGAAATGTACGAGGAGGCCGCGCATGGGCTGGGCCCCCTCGGCATCGTCGTCGCGGCGCCGAAGCTCGATTTGACGACGATGATGAAGCACAAGGACGACACGGTCGACGCGAACGTCAAGGGCCTCGCCTTTCTGTTCAAGAAGAACAAGATCGACTTTCATGTCGGCGCAGCGCGCATCGCCGCGCCTGGCAAAGTCGACGTCGCCGGCGAGGACGGCAGGACGACACAGATCGAGACCAAGGCGATCGTCATCGCCACCGGCTCCGACGTCGCGCAACTGCCGGGCGTCGAGATCGACGAAAAGCGCATCGTCTCGTCGACCGGCGCGCTGTCGCTCGAGACGCCGCCAGCCAAGTTGCTGGTCGTCGGCGCCGGCGTGATCGGCCTCGAACTGGGCTCGGTGTGGGCGCGGCTCGGCGCCGAGGTGATCGTGGTCGAATTTCTCGACCGCATCCTGCCGGGCATGGACGGCGAGGTCGCAAAGCAGTTCCAGCGGCTGCTCGAGAAGCAGGGCTTCAAGTTCCATCTCGGCCACAAGGTGGCGCGGATCGACAAGAGCGGGGCGAGGCTCAAGACGACCATCGAACCGTCCAAAGGCGGCGAAGCAAGCGTTCTGGAGAGCGACGTCGCGCTGATCGCGATCGGCCGGCGCCCGTACACGAACGGCCTCGGCTTGGAGAATGTCGGCGTCAAGACCGAGCGCGGCCAAGTCGTGATCGACGAACATTTCCGCACCAATATCGAAGGAATCTACGCGATCGGCGACGTCGTGCGCGGCCCGATGCTCGCCCATAAGGGCGAAGACGAAGGCGTCGCCGTGGCGGAGATCCTCGCGGGCCAGCATGGCCATGTGAATTACGACGTCATTCCGAGCGTCGTCTATACGAGCCCGGAGATCGCCTCGGTCGGCAAGACCGAGGAAGAGCTGAAAAGCTTAGGAATCGCCTACAATGTCGGCAAGTTTCCGTTCTCGGCGAATGGCCGCGCCCGCTCGATGCGCAAGACCGACGGCTTCGTCAAAATCCTTGCCGACGCGACGACCGACCGCGTGCTCGGCGCGCATATCATGGGCTACGGCGCCGGCGAGATGATCCACGAAGCGGCGGTGCTCATGGAGTTCGGCGGCTCCGCCGAGGATCTCGCGCGCACCTGCCACGCCCATCCGACACTATCGGAAGCCGTCAAAGAGGCGGCGCTCGGGGTCGCAAAAAGCTCGATCCATATCTGACGTCCGATGCCGTTCTTCGCGTCCCGCCGGCATTGGGCCGGCTTCGCCGTCGCCGCGGCCCTTATCGCGACCGCCTCGATCGTCGCGACCCGCGCCGCAGATCGCGAGGCGTTGTGGAAGATCGTCCACGACCAATGCGCGCCAGACGAGAAGGACAATGGATCGCCGGCGCCATGCGAGGCGGTCGATCTTTCCGCTGGCGAGGAGAAAGGCGTCGCCATCCTCAAAGACCGGGTCGGCGTTGCGCAGCTCCTCGCCATCCCGACCCGGCGCATCGAAGGGATCGAATCGCCGGACATTCTCGCCGATGGCGCGCCGAATTATTGGCGCGCCGCGTGGGCGGCGCGCGGCGATATGGAGAAGCGTCTCGGCCGGCCTCTGCCGCGCGAGGCGATCGGCATGGCGATCAACTCGTCAGTCGGGCGCAGCCAGGACCAGCTTCACATCCATGTCGATTGCGTCGCGCCGGCGACGAGCTCGGCGCTCGCCGCGCATTTAGGCGAGTTGACGACCGAATGGCGGCCGCTTCCTTTCGACCTCGCCGGCCGTCGCTATGTCGCGCGGCGGCTCGAATCGGCCGATCTTGCCGATGTCGATCCGTTTCGGCTGCTCGCCGATGGCGCCGGCGCGCGGGACCATATGGCGATCGAGACGCTGGCCGTGATCGGCGCGCGCTTCGGCGATCAAGACGGCTTCGTGCTGCTCGCCGACCGCGCTGATCCGTCCTCCGGCGATTTGGCGCATGGCGAGGACCTCCTGGACCATAGCTGCGCGATCGTCAAATAGCCGAGCGACCCGCCCGCCTCTACTGCGAGCGCGACCAGACGATCGATTTGCAGATGATGCCGCCGAGCACGCCGACGAAGCCCGCGCGGCGTCAAGCGAAGCGTCCTTGACAAGGCCGTCGGCGTGGGCGACGCCTCAAAAAACGAACGGGCGTTCCCATGTCCCCGCAGATCGTCGCCATCGGCGAGCCGCTTTACGAACTGAACCAGCCGAGAGGCTCGGACCATTTCATCCCGGGCTTCGGCGGCGATACGTCGAACGCGATGATCGCTGCGGCGCGCTCCGGCGCGGATACGGGCTACTTCACCGCGATCGGCGCGGATCGCTTCGGCGAGGCTCTGGTCGCGCTGTGGGCGCGCGAGGGCGTCGATTCGAGCAAGGTCATCGTCACTGGCGGCGCGCATACCGGGCTCTATTTCGTCACCCACGGGCCGAACGGGCACGAATTTTCTTATTTGCGCGCCGGCTCGGCGGCGAGCCGCATCACCGAAGCCGACGTTCCCGCCGACTATGTCGGCGCGGCGCGCATCCTGCATGTCTCGGGGATCAGCCAGGCGATCTCCTCCTCGGCGGCCGACGCGGTCTTCGCGGCGATCGCCATCGCCAAGAGCGGCGCCAGGCTGGTCTCGTACGATACGAACCTGCGCCTGAAACTGTGGCCGCTGACAAGAGCGCGCGCCGTGATTCACGCGGCGATGCGCGAAGCGGACATCGCCCTGCCGGGCCTCGACGACGCGCGCCTCTTGACCGGCCTCGACGCGCCCGACGCGATCGCCGATTTCTATCTGCGGCTCGGCGCGAAAATCGTCGCCCTGACGCTCGGGCCGCAAGGCGCGCTCATCGCGACGGAGAAGCGGCGCGAAACGATCGCGTCGATCAAGGTCGAGGCGGTCGACGCGACCGGCGCCGGCGATACGTTCGACGGCGCCTTCCTCGCCGAATATGTCAGGACCGGCGATCCCTTCGCCGCCGGCCGCTTCGCCGTCATCGCCGCGGCTTTGTCGACGCGCGGCTACGGCGCGATCGCGCCGATGCCGCGCCGCGAGGAGACGCTGGCGGCGATGGCGGAAATGTAAGGCGCCGTTCGCGACCGCTCGGGCGGCGGCGCGCAGTCGCGGCCGCGGCTTCGATTTGCTCGATCCGCTCGGCCAGGGCGCGGCCGGGAGGCGCCAGGACCAAACCAAGCCTGGGCCGTTGCGAAATACGCCGCGAAAAGTCCTCGGTCTCACTCAGGCCAAAACGCGCGCCGGCGAGGTTGCGCCGCGGCAGGGCCGCCGCTACAGGATCGACGAAACGAAGGACGCCGCAGCTTGGCCGACCAGGCTTTCATTTCGAACGACGCGGCGGCCGCGCGGGACGTCCTCATCGAGGCGGCGCGCGCCGCCGGACGGGTCGCGCTCGCCCATTTTAGAGCCGGCGAGCGCACGCGGGCGCATATCCGTTTGAAAGGCGGCGGATCGCCCGTCACGGAAGCCGACCTCGCGGTCGATTCTTTCCTGAAAGGCGCACTGATTCAGGCTTTTCCCGACGCCGGCTGGCTATCCGAAGAGACCGAAGACGACCCCTCGCGGCTGGTCCGCTCGCGGCTTCTCGTCGTCGATCCGATCGACGGCACGCGCGCCTTTATCGACGGCGACAAGCGCTGGGCCGTGTCGATCGCTCTCGTCGTCGCCGGCCGGCCGGTCGCGGGCGTCGTCCATGCGCCCGCGCTGGACGAGACTTACGCGGCGGCGGCGGGCGCCGGCGCTTCCCTCAATGGCCGCGCCGTCGCGGTCTCGGCGCACGCTCAACTCGACGGCGCGCGCATCGGCGGTCCGCGCAGCATGGTTCACGCGATCGAAAGCGGCGCGGGTCTGTCCTTGCGGCTCGAGCCCAAAATCCCTTCGCTCGCCTACCGTCTCGCGCTGGCGGCGCGCGGCGCGCTTGATCTCGCCATAGCTTCCGAGCGCTCGCATGACTGGGACGTCGCCGCGGCCGATCTCATCTTGGCCGAGGCGGGCGGGATTCTGGTCGACGCAAGCGGCGAAGGCCTCATATACAACCGCGAGGAAACGCTGCATCCGGCGCTCTTCGCGGCGTCGAAGAAGCTGATCGGTCCGCTGCTGGCCGCGGCGGACCTCGCGAGGACCGGGCGCAATCCGACGCTGGCCCCGGGCGCCTGAGCGGGCCATTCCATCTTTGGAGATTGTCATGACGGAATCGGCACACGACGAGGTCGCAAGCGCGGAATCGCCGCAACTCCTCCACCTCGTGTTCGGCGGCGAATTGAAGGCCCTCGATTCTTATGAATTTCGCGACCCCTCGAAGATCGACGTGGTCGGCATCTTTCCCGATTACGCCAGCGCCGAGCGCGCCTGGCGCGCCAAGGCGCAGATGACGGTCGACAGCGCTCAAGTCCGCTATTTCATCGTCCACCTCCACCGCTTCCTCGATCCTTCGGGCCTCGTGCGCAAGCCCGCTTAAGCAAGATGCTCAAACGTCTGCGCAAGTCGAAATTCGCGCACGAGACGCTCGGCTTCCTGCTTGCCGCTTATATTCGCCTCGTCCGCCGCACCAACCGTTTCGATCAGCCGAATATCGAGGAGCTGACCGATGGCAAGCTGCCGGTAATCGTCGCGATGTGGCATGGCCAGCATTTCATGATCCCCTTCGCTCGGCCAAAGACCATGCCGCGGCTGGCGGCGCTGATCTCGCGCCATGACGACGCCGGCGCCAATGTCGCAGCCCTGCGCTGGCTCGACATCATCCCGATCCGCGGCTCGGGCGGGCGCGCCGAGCGAATGAGGCAAAAGGGCGGCGTCGAGGCGATGCGCGAAATGCTGCGGGCCCTGGCGGAGGGGACCACCGTCGCCATGACGGCCGACATTCCGAAACGCGCCCGCGTCGCCGGCTTGGGGATCGTCACGCTGGCGCGGCTCTCCGGCCGGCCGATCGCGCCGGTCGCCGTTGTCACCAGCCGGCGCTTCGAGTTCAAATCCTGGGACCGCGCCGCAATCGGCAAGCCGTTCGGCCGCGGCGTGATCGAGGTCGGCGATTTCATCCATGTGCCGCCCGACGCCGACGAGGCGACGATGGAGGAGCTGCGGCGAGCGGTCGAAAAAGGGCTCGACGACGCCCATCGACGCGCTTACGCGAAGGTCGGCGCCGTCGATCCAGGCGCGGGCCTGAGACAAGACTGATGGCGCCGGCCAGCCTCGTCGCTTATCGCCTCGCCGCCCGCATCTTGGCGCCGCTCAGCGGGCCGTTGCTCTCCTTCCGGCGCGCCCGCGGCAAAGAGGACCCCGAACGGCTTGCAGAACGGCGCGGCTTTCCCAGCCGCGAGCGGCCGGAAGGGCCGCTCGTCTGGCTGCATGGCGCGAGCGTCGGCGAAAGCCTGTCGCTTCTGCCGCTGATCGAGCGCCTGTCGCAAGCAGGCCAGGCGGCCGTGATCACGACGGGCACCGTGACTTCTGCGCGGCTCCTCGCCGAGCGCTTGCCGGCCGGCGCGCTGCACCAATACGCGCCGCTCGACGCGCCGCAATACATGCGCCGGTTCATGAAACACTGGCGTCCTAACGCGGCGCTGATCGCGGAATCGGAATTGTGGCCGAACATGATCCTCGAGGCGAGCGCCGCCGAGACGCCGATCATTCTCGTCAACGCCCGGCTCAGCGAACGATCGTACCTTCGCTGGAAGGCCCGGGCGCCCGGTTTCGCCGGCGCGCTGCTCGCGCGGGTCGATTTGGCGCTCGCCCAGAGCAAGGCGGACGCGGAGCGCTTCGCTCTGCTTGGCGCGCCGCGGGTAGAATGCGCCGGCAATCTCAAATTCGACGCGCCGGCGCCGCCGGCCGACATGCGGGAATTGGCGATGCTGTCTGGCCGAATCGCGGGCCGACGAGTCTGGATCGCGGCTTCGACTCATGAAGGCGAAGAGGCGGTCGTCGCCGATACTCATCGACGCCTCGCCAGCCGCTTTCCGGAATTGCTCACTCTGATTGCGCCGCGCCATCCGAGCCGCGGGCCCGAAATCGCCGAAACATTGCGAGGCTTCGGCCTGACCTGCGCCCTACGCTCGCAAGGGGCCGAGCCGGGCGCCGAAGCGATCTATATTTGCGATACGATCGGCGATCTCGGCCTGTTCTATCGTCTGGCCGGCGTGGTCTTCCTCGGCAAGTCGCTGAACAAGGAGGCGGGCGGCGGGCAAAATCCGATCGAGCCGGCCAAGCTCGCCAGCGCCATCCTCCACGGGCCCTACGTCCACAATTTCGCCGACGTCTATAGCCTGCTTGACGCCGCCGGCGGCGCCGCGCCAGCGCGCGACGCCGGCGAATTGGCCGAAGCGTTGACGACGCTTTTCGACGACGGCGGCAAGCTGCGCGCCATGGCCCGCGCCGCTTCTCAGGCGGTCGAAAGCCAGACCGGCGCGCTCGAACGCACAATCCGGGCGATCGCCCCGTACCTCGTCGAAAGCAAGACATGAGGGCGCCGCGCTTCTGGGCGGCGGAGCCGCCGAGCATCGCCGCGCGAGCCTTGCAGCCTCTTGGCGCCGTTTACGGCGCGCTCGCCGCATGGCGTATGGGCCGACCGGGACGGCGCGCCGCCGCGCCGGTGATCTGCGTCGGCAATTTCACCGTCGGCGGCGCGGGCAAGACGCCGGCTGCGATCGCGATCGCCAAGCTGCTGATCGCGCAGGGCGAGAACGTCGCGTTCCTGTCGCGCGGCTATGGCGGCGGGCGCAGCGGCGCGCCGATTGCGGTCGATCCGGAGCGCCACGGCGCGAGCCAAGTCGGCGACGAGCCGCTGCTGCTCGCGCGTATCGCGCCCTGCTTCGTCTCGCCGGATCGAGCGGCCGCCGCCGATGCAGCGATCGCCGCTGGCGCGAGCGTCCTTGTCCTCGACGACGGCTTGCAGAATCCCTCGCTCGCCAAGGATTTCAGCTTGGCGGCGATCGACGGCGCCTATGGTTTCGGCAACGGGCTCTGCCTTCCGGCCGGACCGTTGCGTGCGCCCGCCAGCGCGCAATGGCCGCATGTCGCCATCGCGGTGGTCGTTGACGCGCCGGATCCCGCCGCTAAGGGCTGGCGCGCCGCCGTCGGCGGACAGGCGATTGGCGCGCGGCTCGTACCTGAGCCGGCGGCGGCGACGCGCCTGGAAGGGCGCGACGTCCTCGCCTTCGCTGGCATCGGCCGGCCGGAAAAGTTTTTTGCGACCCTCGCGGCGCTCGGCGCGCGAGTCGCAGCGACGCGCGGCTTTCCCGATCATCACCTCTATTCGAAAGCCGAGCTCGACGCGCTTTTCGCCGAAGCGGCGAAGAAGGGACTCGCCCTGGTCACGACCGAGAAGGATCTGGTACGGTTGCCGCCTGGCTATGCGCCGCAGATCGCCGCGCTGCCCGTGGCGATGCGTTTCGATGACGAGCCGCTCGTACTGCGGCTGCTCGCCGAAACCCTGGCGCAGCGTCGAAGCCTTCACCCCGCCAAGCGGTGAATAGTACGGAGACGGTTGGTCGGGCAGTTGTATCGTCGTGGCCAGCTGATCGGCTCTCTCCTTCTTTCTCCCGTTCTGTTTCGCCCCGTCGATTTCACATCGCGCGACTGGCGACGATTCTGCTTGACCCGGCGCGCCGCGCGGCCAGTCTGAAAGCCAACAACGATTCTCTAGAAACAGGAGGCGCTCGATGAAATTCCCGCTGGCGACCGCTCTCGCCGCCCTGCTTCTCGCCGGCTGCAACACGGCGCAGCCTGCCTTCGTCGCGCAGGCGCAAGCGACCCCAGGGACAGCGGCGGTGACGCCGCGCAATTTCGCCATGCCCAGCGGGGCGGGCTGCGCCGGCGACATCGCTCGCTACCGCGCGGTTCAGGACAATGATCTCGCCATGGGGCATGTCGCCCAATCCGTCTATAACCAGATCAAGCGCGAAATCGCCGCGGCGGAAAAAGTCTGCGCGGCCGGCAAGGATCGTGAGGCGAGCGCCATGATCAGGGCCTCTGAAAAACGGCATGGCTATCCGACGGAGCTGTAACATAAGCGCTGATTGGGGATACTGCCGTCCTTGTTGGGCAAGACGATCCAGCAATGGTCATGGCTCTGGATCGCTTCGTCCTTCGCTCCTCGCGCCAGTCTCGGCTGCTTTCAGGAGGCGGCTTGACGTGACGGGTCGCCAAAGGCGTAGCGCAGAAAATCCACCATGAACCGCGCCATGCGCTTGCCTTCGATCTCGGCCGCCGAGCGGGCGATGTGCATGCGCTCGAGCTCCGGCCTCTTTTCGCTGGCGAGATAGGCTTCGATCCGCGCCTTGACCGTTTCCGCGTCATCGGCGACCGTGACGGGCTTCATGCAAGCGACGAGCGGCGGCGCCTCGACGACGATCCAATCATCGGCGATGGCGAGGTCGCTCGCTTTGAGACCCGTCTCCTCCTCCAATTCGCGCACGACGCTGGCGCGAAGGTCGACGCGGCCGTCGAACACGTCGCTCGGATCGGGCGTGCCGGCGGCGAAATAGATCGCGCCGCCATTGGCGGTGTGATGGGCCATTTCGCCCAGCAAATAAGCTCCGTCCGCGGATTGCAGCGCGGCCATCGAGAAGCCGTTGGCGACGCTGCGATCGGGAAAGCCGAAGTCCCGCCAAGCGAGAAAGGCCTTGAAATCCGTCTCGAAATAATCGCCGCGAAGGATTGTCGCGCCGTCGCCGCGGCGGACGAATTCGTAGGCGCCCATCAACAGGACGCGGCCGTCGAAAAGGTTGGGCCGCTCGGCCTTACGCCTGCGCCAATGATCGAGAATGTCGGCGGCGCGCTCTTCGGCGAAGGCCCAGGCGCGCGGGCGCATTTTGAGGTCAAGCGCCGCCACTTTCAGAATGCGGCTCTGTTCGCCGCTCATACGTTGATCGCGCCTTGCGAGATGATCACCGCCGAGCCGCCGATCGTCGCCGAGCGCAACGCGCCGTTCTCGACTTCGAGGCCGAGCGCAATCAGGCTGGGCCGGCCCATTTCGAAACCCTGTTCGATGACGTACGTCGTTTCGCCTTCCGCCGGCTTTTCGAACCGCATCAACACGCCGGCGAAGGCCGCGGCGGCCGAGCCGGTGGCCGGGTCCTCGACCACGCCCAAGCCGGGGGCGAACATGCGGGCGCGGAACGACGAGCCCGGCCGCTCCGCCTCGCGCGTATAGAGATAGACGCCAGGTTCGCCGCCTGCGCCCCAGGGGTGAGCGTTCGGCCGCGCTTTGGCGAGAGCGGCGCGGCTGGCGACGGGCGCGAAGAGAAACGGATTGCCGGCGGAATAGACGCTCGGGCGATGCGCGTCGAAGCCGATCTCGTCGGGCGCGAGGCCGAGGCGATTGGCGAGGGTCGCGGCGGGCGGCGCTTCGCCCGCCGGCTCGGGCAGACGCGGCAAGGTGAAATACGCGGCCGGCGCTTGGTTCGGACGATGGCGCGCGACGCAGACGATGTCGCCGACCCCTTCCTCGACGACGACGCGCAAATCCTGCCGCGCCAGCAATTCCGGCGCGCGCAATTGCGCCAGCAGCACGGCCGCGCCCACCGTCGGGTGACCGGCGAAGGGCAATTCGCGGCCGGGCGTGAAGATGCGCAGGCGCGCCGTGTTGACCGGATCGCGCGGCGCGAAGACGAAAACAGTCTCGGAAAGATTGAATTCGCGCGCGATCGCCTGCATGCGGCTGTCGTCGAGTCCGTCGCAGTCGAGCACCACGGCGAGCGGATTGCCGGCGAGCGCCGCATCGGTGAAGACGTCGAGCGTGTGGAATTTCCGACGCATGATTTCGTCTTGCTTCCTTCAATTCTCAAATTGGCTCGGGCGCGAACCGGTGCGAAGGATCGACGAGCTCGTCCTGCGCCGCGATCAAAGCGAGTTCTTTCTCGCCTGCCGCCGCCGTCGCAGCGACGAGACCATAGACGGAGGACGCCGCGCGCGCGAGGGCTTCCGCTGCATCGCGCCGCTTCAGCCAGTGATGGAGAAAAAGCGCCGCAATCACGTCGCCTGCGCCATTGACCGAGATCGGCGCTCGCGGCGTGCGCAGCCGCCAAGCGCCGCTTTCGTCGGAGGCGAGAAGGTCGAGGCTATCCTCGGGCGTATCGTCAAGCTGAACCGAGGTCGCGAGAATGACGGCCGGGCCCGCCGCATGCAGCTTGCCTAAGGCCGTCCGCGCGGCGCCGAGAGCGCGCGCTTCGCCGCCGGCGAGAAATTCGAGCTCGAAATGGTTGGGCGTGACGATCGTCGCGGCGGGAACCGAGCGCTCGCGCATGAATTCGGCGACCTCTTCGCGCACATAGAGCCCGCGACCGACGTCGCCCAGCACCGGATCGCAGCAATAGGCGGCGCCCGGATTGGCGGCGCGGATCGCGTCGACTGCGCGCAGGGCCGCCGCCCCGACCTCTGGCGAGCCGAGATAGCCGGTCAACGCGCCGGCGCAGCTTTTCAGCGCGCCGCGCTCGACGAGGCCGGCGACGCAATCGTCGATGTCGCCCGGCGCGAAAACCCGGCCGCGCCAAGCGCCATAGCCGGTGTGATTGGAGAATTGCACCGTGTGGATCGGCCAGACTTCACGGCCAAGCCGCTGCAAGGCGAAGACGGCCGCCGAATTGCCGACATGGCCGTAAACGACATGCGACTGGATCGACAGGATCCCCGCCCGAGAAGGCTCGCCGCCGCCTTCGCCCATCGGAGGAGCTGGAGCCGCAGCCGCCATTATCCACAGCGCCAGGCGGCCGGGCGCGCAAAAACTCCCCCGATGGCGGATTTTTTTATCGTTTGAAAATAGAGCCTTAGGCCGGCAACAATAACAGAGCGCGGTCGTGTCATATTATGCTCACATTTGAATAGCTTTTGCGGGCCGCGCACAAGAACGTGACCAAGAAGATGGAACAAGCCTGAAGACCATCCTTCGCCATTTTGTCGACACAACTGCAACAGCGGGGAATAATGACGAGCGCTGCTCATGTTTACGCTTCGGGGCTTCGCCACAATTCGCTGAAAACCTTCAAGTCCATTTTTTTGACCGCCGCATTGATAGCGGGTCTGACCTTATCCAATCATACCGTCGCTTGGGCCGGCAATGAGAACGGCGGCTCGATGTATTTCAAGGCGGCCAGCCAGCCCGTTCTCCGCGAGGGCCGAGCCGCGGCGGTCGCGGAGCCGCCGCGCGCCGGCGCTTCGCCAAGCATTTACGCCATGGTCACGGCGGCCGCCGAGCGGCACGGGGTCCCGGTCGCTTTGGCGCACGCGATCATCAAGATCGAGAGCGGCTACAATTGCCACGCTCGTTCGCGCTACGGCGCGCTCGGCATCGGCCAAGTCATGCCTTCCAGCGCGCGCGCCGAGGGCGTTTCCGGCAATCTCTATGAATGCAGCACCGGGCTCGAAGCCTCGATGCGCTATTTGAAGCGCGCGATCGCCACTTATGGCGACAATTGCGCCGCGGCTTCTGCTTATAATACCGGCATCTATGGCCGCGGCCGCTGCACCGGCTATGGGCGTCGCGCGATACGGCTCGCGGAGGCGATGAAGTGAGCCGACGCGCGCCGGCGTCTCGCCGGCGCCTTTTTTGGGGACAGCGGCCGTCGGGCCATGCCGCGCCCGCTGTCGTCCGTAAGGCGAGGAAGGTCCTACCGGCTTGATTGGGCTCGACTGAAAGTACGTGCGACGAACAAGCGCATGGCGCGCCTTTGGCTAAGCTAAGCGCGGATCGCTGGGTTCTTTTCCCTCGCCTCTGCTATAAGCGGCTCCTCGCCCTGGCCAACGAGGAGCTGTGACTTTGACCGACGCCGCCTTTCTCTCCCGCGCCATCGCGCAAGGCCGCGGTCTCGCCGAGGCCGACATCGTCATCAAAGGCGGGCGAATTTTCGATCTGACCTCCGGCGCGTTGCTCAAAAGCGACGTCGCCATCTGCGGCGATCGCATCGTCGGCGTTCAAGGCGATTATCGCGGCGTGCGCATGTTCGACGCCACCGGCAAGATCGTCGTCCCCGGCTTCATCGACACGCATCTCCATGTCGAATCGTCGCTGATCACGCCGCTCGAATTCGATCGCTGCGTCCTGGCGCATGGCGTGACGACCGCAATTTGCGATCCGCATGAAATCGCCAACGTGCTGGGCTCGACCGGAATAAAGTATTTTCTCGACGCTTCGCTTGCGACCGTGCTCGATTTGCGCGTTCAATTGTCGAGCTGCGTGCCGGCGACGCATCTGGAGACGTCGGGCGCGCGGCTCGAAGTCGACGACCTTCTGCCTTTCGCCAAACATCCGAAAGTGCTCGGCCTCGCCGAATTCATGAATTTTCCAGGCGTGCTCGCGCGCGATCCCGCCTGCCTCGCCAAGCTCGCGGCGTTCCAGAATCGTCGCATCGACGGCCATTCGCCGCTGCTTCGCGGGCTCGACCTCAACGGCTATCTCGCGGCTGGCGTACGTACCGATCATGAGACGACGAACATGCCCGAGGCTCTGGAGAAGCTCTCGAAAGGCATGTTCATCCTGGTGCGCGAAGGCTCGGTCTCGAAAGACCTCCACGCCCTGGCGCCGCTGATCACCGAGCGCCATTCGCCATATGTCGCTTTCTGCACCGACGACCGCAACCCGCTCGACATCGCCGAGGAGGGCCATCTCGATTTTCTGATTCGCACCGCGATCAAGCTCGGCGCGCCGCCGCTCGCCGCGTACCGCGCCGCCAGCATTTCCGCGGCGCGGATTTTCGGGCTGATGGATCGCGGCCTCGTCGCGCCCGGCTGGCGCGCCGATCTCGTCGTGATCGACGACCTCGAATCCTGCGCGGTGCGCCAAGTCTTCGCCGGCGGCCGGCCCGTGGAGGAGGCGCTGTTCGAGCAGCGCAGCGCGGTCGCGCCGGTCGGACGCGGCAGCGTGAAGGCGGCGCGCGTCTCGGCGGCTGATTTCGTCGCCAAAGGCTCCTTTCCCTCCACGCTGGCGATCGGCGTCGTCCCCGGCAAGATCATAACCGAGCGCGCGCCCGTGACCCTGCCTTTCGCCAATGGCGAGCGAAAGATCGATCTCGACCAGGACGCAGTGAAAGTCGCGGTGGTGGGCCGCCATGGCGTCAATCGCAACATCGCGGTCGCCTTCGTCCAAGGCTTCGGCATGAAACGAGGCGCGATCGCTTCGTCCGTCGGCCATGATTGTCACAATATCTGCGTCGTCGGCGCCAATGAGGACGACATGGCCGCCGCGGTCAACCGGCTGATCGAGATCGAGGGCGGCTTCGCCGTGGCCGAAGGCGGCGACATCCTCGCCGAACTCGCGCTGCCGGTCGCCGGCTTGATCAGCCTGAAGAGTTTCGAAGAGGTGCGTGAAGCGCTGATCCCCCTCCGCGCCTCGGCGAAGAGCCTCGGCGTGGTTCTTCCCGAGCCGTTCTTGCAAGTCGCGTTCCTGCCGCTGCCGGTCATCCCGCATCTGAAGATCACGGATATGGGACTGGTCGATGTGGACCGGTTCGAGTTCGTACGGGATTGATATAACCTGTACCGTGATTGCGAGGAGCGAAGCGACGAAGCAATCCATTCGATGGGCTGCGCCCTATGAGTGGATTGCTTCGCTCCGCTCGCAAGAACGGGCGACATGTAAGGTACGTTCGACGCGCTCCCCCGAGTCGTCTACTTCCGTCCCGCCGCCGCATAGGCGAAGGTCGCGGCCAGCGCCAGCCAGAAGACGATCATTCCCGTTCCGCCGATCGGCGCGGCCATCGGGAAGAGCCGGCCGCCGGCCAACGAGCGCGCGGCAAGATCGGCGGCGAAAAGGACCGCCGCGCAGCCAAGGCCGGTCCCGCCAATGAGCGCGGCGCGGCGAACGCCTTCGCGTACGATCTGGCCGACGAGCGCCGCAAGGGCGAGCAGCGCCGCGGCGTGCAAGATCAGGAACAGGGCGGCGGTGCGGGCGAGGCCGCTCTCGCCGTCGCCATGCGCCGCGGCTGCGGCGAGCGCGACGCCGGCCGCGCCCATTGTCGCGGCGAGAGCGGCGAGGGCCAGGGAGGGACGCGTCATCGGATAAGCGTTATAGGGGATCGGCTGTCGAAGGACAGGCCCTAACGCGGTTCGGCCCGCTTCCCGCCGCCGCCGGCCTGCGCTAAGTCAGTCCCTCGCTGCGGCGCGCCGCCTCGCAACAGGACAGCCAATGTCTCTGGTGAGCCATCTCCACAGCCTCATCCACAATTACGGCTACTTCGCCGTGTTCGTCACCGTCTGTCTCGAGTGCCTCGGCGTGCCGATCCCGGGCGAGACGGCGCTCGTCACTGCGGCGATCTTCGCCGGCGAGCGCGAACTCGACATTTTCGGCGTGATCGGCGCTGCGACCTTGGCCGCGATCGTCGGCGGCTCGATCGGCTATTGGATCGGCAGGCAATTCGGCTTTCCGCTGGTCGTCAGATACGGCCGCTATATCCATCTCGACGAACCGCGGCTGAAGCTCGGCCAATATTTGTTCAAGCGACATGGCGGCAAGATCGTCTTTTTCGGCCGCTTCATCGCCTTGCTGCGCGCTTTCGCCGCCGTGCTCGCCGGGATCAACCGACTGCCCTGGCCGCGCTTCTCCCTGTTCAACGCGCTCGGCGCGCTCGTCTGGGCGAGCGTCTTCGGTTTCGGCGGCTTTTTTCTCGGCAAGGCGTTCGAGCTCTATGCGCGGCCGGTCGGCGTCGCCGTCCTGGTTTGCGCGGTGGTGGGAGGGGTCGCGGCGAGCCGGTTCATCGCCCATCACGAGCGGCGGCTGATCGACGAGGCGGAGGCGGCGATGCCGGGGCCGCTGGTCGCCCCGCGGGATTAGCCGGGCGGGAGGGCAGAGTTCCCCAGGATATGCACAGCCTATCGACACGGTTGCAGCGCAAATTTCCACAGGCGGTGGGGCCACGCCGTCCGACCGCCGTCAAGCGGCCACAGCCCGCCCAAAGACAGACCCCGTTCGAAGTACCCTCGGAGCGGCGGGCTATGACCGCTCCTTCGCTTCGCTTCGCCCCTACGGTGGTGGGTGGCCGGCGCAGCGCTGCGCTTGCAGGTACGTGCTACCTTAATGAACAGTCATTGCGAGCGAAGCAATCCATTTCACAGGGCAGAGTACTCACCCTGCCCGACGCGAAGCGCCCGCCGCCCCGCGCTCGGTCGGCCCGATCCAGAAGCGTAGCGGCTCGGACCGCCTGATCACGTCGATCGACACCGTGCGGCTGATCTTGTCGGCGTCGAGCAGGCGCAGCAACTCGGCGACGCCGTTCACGCGTTTGCCGTCGAGCGCGACGATCAGGTCGCCGGACAATAGCCCGGCGTGATCGGCGGGGCTTCCTTGCTCGACCTGCAGCACGCGCGCGCCATTCGCCTGCTCCAGCCCCAGCCGCAGGGCGATGCGCCGCGGAATCGGAAACGTGCCCGCGCCGACGCCGATATAGGCGCGGCGGACACGGCCATGCCGCGCGATCTCGCCGAGCACCAAATTGGCGGTGTTGGACGCGACGGCGAAGCAGATGCCCTGCGCGCCCATGATGATCGCGGTGTTGATCCCGATCACCTCGCCGCGCGACGAGACCAGCGGGCCGCCGGAATTGCCGGGATTGAGCGCCGCGTCGGTCTGGATCACGTCTTCGATCATGCGGCCGCTCTTGGCGCGGAGCGATCGGCCGAGCGCCGAGACCACGCCGGCGGTCACGCTCGCGTCGAAGCCGAGCGGATTGCCGATGGCGATGGCGATCTGACCGCGCTTGAGCTTCGACGAGTCGCCGAGCTTCGCGGAGGGCAAGGTCGCGCCATCGTCGATGCGCAGCAGCGCCAGATCGGTGTCGGGGTCGTCGCCGAGCACGCGCGCATGGAGCTCGCGGCCTTCGAGCGTCGTGATTTCCGCGCCGCGCGCGCCTTGCACGACATGGCTGTTGGTCAGGACGAATCCATCGGGCGAAACGATCACGCCCGAACCGGAGCCGGCATTGGCGCCGCCGCGCTTGATGTCGACGCGCACGACGCTCGGCCCGACGCGCTCGACGACATCGCTGACGGCGCGCGAATATGCGTCGAGCGCTTCGCCGTCATCGATCGCGGACGGCGCGCCGGGGCCGGAGGATTCGGAAGAGACGTCCAAAGCATAAGCGAGGGAGGCGTTCAAGGAGGCTTCGTCGAACATGGCGCAGATATGGGAATGTGACCGGAGCGCGGCAAGGCTGCGCGAAATCGGCTCGCGCGACGTGAGCCGGCTTGCCGCCAACCCGGCGCGCTCTGGTTGAGGCTTCAGGAGCGGTTGACGGCTGCGAAACGCTCCGCGATCGCCCGAGCGATTGCGGCGCTCGAATCGATCGGCTCGTACGCGAATTTCTCGATCCGCCCCGCGAAGCGCCGCACCGCGCCCTTCTGTTCGAGGGCCGCGACAAAGGCGTCGATGCGTCGGCCGCCGCCGCTCGGCTCGAAGAGATGGACCGGCGCGCCGGTCGAGACGGCTTCTCCGATCATGTTGACGCTGTCGCCGGTGACGAGGATCGCGTCGGCATGAGCGAGCATCTGGCCGTAGGGATTGTCGCCGGCGCCGTCCCACAGAAAGGCGCGCTGCGCCTCGGCCTTCCCTAAGCCTCGCCGCGCCGCCTCGATCAGCGCCGGCGGCGTGCGGCGCGACGGCGTCGCCATCACGCTGTAACCCTGGGCCGCAATCGCCGCGACGGCCTCGGCCAGGCGCTGCAGATCGTTCGGGGAGAAGTCGTGCGCGCCGCTCGGCCCACCCAACAAAACGGCGGCTCGCGGCGCAGGCAAGGCGATCAGGCGGGGATCAGGCGTTTTGCGAAAGCCGTGGAGGCGCGCTGCAGAGAAAGGGTGCGGCGAGGTCAGGGTCGCGACCACGTTGCGGCCGGCGAGCCGGTCGTGGAGCGGCGTCCAGATCAGGTCGAATTCGCGCCGCGCGTAGCGCGGATCCTGCAGGAACACCGCGAACAGGCTGCGACCGCCGGCGCGCTTGAGCGCGCGAAGATAGGGGACTGTCGCGCGTCCCGAGGCGATCGCGATGTCGGGATGAGGCGGCGACAAGATCGTCCCTGGCCTGTCCGGCCGGTCCTTCGGGTCGAGCGGGCCATAGGGCGAAAGCGCGCTGAACAGCCGGCGCGGCGTCACGACGATCTTCTCGTAGGGCGCGCCGAGAGCCTCGGCGACGCCGAGGCAGTTCATCTCGTGGCCGATCATGCCTGAGGAGAGAATGAGGACGCGCGCGCCGTCCTTGACCAACGCGTGCCCCAATTCGACCTCTGCTTAAAGTCCCATCTGGCCCGGCAACCAACGGGCGAAGGCTTGGGCGAGTTCGGCGATCCGGCGCGGCGCCGTGCCGACCTCGTAATTCGAGCCGCCGGTATAATTGTAGAGCACGCTGAACAGCGGATAGACCGCGAGCGTGCGGCCGTCCGGCGCGACGACGACGCCGGCGCCTTGAATATTGTCGCGCGCGGTCACGTCGCCGGCAAATCCGGCGATGCCGTTACCGGACTCGCCCAGAAAGACGCTGTCGATCCTGACGATGAGGGTCGGCGCCGCGCGATCGCCAGGCGCGAGGCGTCCGGCGAACGCCGCGTGCAAGGGCGTCGGCAGGGATTGCGCCATCCAGGTCGCGGTCGGCTCGCCCGAATTGGCGGCGAGCGGCGAAACATCCACGCGGATGTCTCTGAAACGCGTATTCGGCGGCAGCGGCGTCGCTGCGCCGCTCTTTGCGCCGACCACCGCCAAGCCCACAGCGCCCGCCGCCAGGAAAGCGCGCCGCGAAAGCTTGGCCTTATCCACGATCGTCCTCCTGATGTCGAACGGCGCTCAGCTTACGCCAGTCCCATTGGGCTGCTCAGGCGAAAGTCACCTTCAAGATTTCATAGCTTTTGCCGCCGCCCGGCGTGTTCACCTCGACCGTGTCGCCTTTTTTCTTGCCGATCAGAGCGCGGGCCGTCGGCGAAGTGATGGAGATCCGGCCGGATTTCACGTCCGCCTCCGGCTCGCCGACAATTTGCAGGACTTTTTCCTCTTCGGTGTCCTCGTCGACAAGCGTCACTGTGGCCCCGAACTTCACGGTATTGCCGGAAAGCTTCGAAACGTCGATAACTTCCGCGCGCTGCAGCTTGTCCTCGAGCTCGAGGATCCGGCCCTCGTTCAGGGACTGAGCCTCTTTCGCGGCGTGATATTCCGCGTTCTCCGACAGATCGCCATGGCCGCGCGCTTCTGCGATCGCTTGGATGATGCGGGGGCGCTCGACTTGCTGCAGCCGTTGAAACTCCTCAAAAAGCTTGGAATGCCCAGCGGCGGTGATCGGAAACTTCTCCATTCCTCAACCTTGCCTTGATCCTGATTGCGTCTAATTCACGCCCTTCAAGCGCACAAAAATCCCGCGCTTTCCGACGGCAAATTCGCCATGGAGGCGGGACGCCTCGCCGGAGCTGAGACTCAGGGAAAATAATCCTGCAGCGCCCTCACTTCGAGGTCGCCGCCGATATAGGCCTTAATTCCCTGAGCCGCCGCGATGGCGCCTGCTAGAGTGGTGTAATAAGGGGCCTTATGCAAGAGGGCGGCGCGGCGGAGCGAACGCGAATCCGCGAGCGCCTGGGCCCCCTCGGTCGTGTTGAAGACCAGCTGGATCGAGCCGTTCTTGATGGCGTCGACGCAATGCGGGCGTCCTTCCGACACTTTGTTGATCTTCTGGGCCGGAACGCCGGCCGCCGCGAGAAAGCGCTGCGTGCCGCCGGTCGCCACAATGTTGAAGCCGAGGCCCGCCAGCAGCTTCATCGTCTCGAGAATGCGCGGCTTGTCGACGTCGCGGACGGAGACGAAGACCGTGCCTGAGCGCGGCACCGCCGCCCCGGCGCCGAGCTGACTCTTGGCGAAGGCGACCTCGAAGGAGCGGTCGAGGCCGATGACCTCGCCGGTCGAGCGCATTTCCGGCCCCAGCACCGTATCGACGCCTGGAAAGCGAGCGAAGGGAAAGACCGCCTCTTTGACCCCGACATGGTCGAGCGGGCCGATATCGAGATCGAAAGCGGAAAGCCTCTCGCCGGCCATGATCCGGGCGGCGATCTTGGCGATCGGCCGGCCGATCACCTTGGCGACGAAAGGCACGGTGCGCGAGGCGCGCGGATTGACCTCGAGCACGTAGATTTCGCCATCTTTCAGCGCGAACTGCACGTTCATCAGCCCGCCCACCTTGAGCGCCAAGGCGAGCTTGCGGGTCTGATCGGCGAGCTTTGCGACGGTCTCGGCGCTCAACGAGCGCGGCGGCAACGAGCAGGCGCTGTCGCCGGAATGAATGCCGGCTTCTTCGATGTGCTCCATCACGCCGGCGACGATCGCCTCGTCGCCGTCGGCGAGCGCGTCGACATCGATCTCGACCGCGTCCGAGAGGTAATGATCGAACAGCAGCGGATTTTTGCCGAGCACGGTGTTGATCTGGCCGGTCTTGTCGTTCGGGTAGCGCGCCTTTACTTCGGAGGGCACCAAGCCCGGCAACGTGCCGAGCAGATAATCGTCGAGCTCGGTCTGGTCGCGAATGATCGCCATCGCTCGCCCGCCGAGCACATAGGACGGCCGCACGACCAGCGGCAAACCGAGATCGGCGGCGACGAGCCGCGCCTGCTCGACCGAATAGGCGACGCCGTTCTTCGGCTGTTTGAGGCCGAGCTTGTCGAGGAGGCGCTTGAACAGGTCGCGGTCCTCGGCAAGATCGATCGAATCGACCGAGGTGCCGAGAATGGGCGCGCCGGCTTGCTCGATTGCTCGCGCAAGCTTCAAGGGGGTCTGGCCGCCGAATTGGACGATCACGCCTTTGAGCGTTCCCTGCTCGCGCTCTTTTTCGAGGATGGCCGCGACGTCCTCGACCGTGAGCGGCTCAAAATAAAGACGATCGGAAGTATCGTAATCCGTCGACACCGTCTCCGGATTGCAGTTGATCATGATCGTCTCGTAGCCGGCTTCGCTTAATGCAAAGCAAGCGTGGCAGCAGCAATAATCGAATTCGATGCCCTGGCCGATCCGGTTCGGCCCGCCGCCGAGAATGACGATCTTCTCGCGCGAGGACGGCCGCGCCTCGCACACCGCCCTGCCGCCGAACGGGGTTTCGTAGGTCGAGTACATATAGGCGGTCGGCGACGCGAACTCGGCCGCGCAAGTGTCGATTCGCTTGTAGACCGGAACGACGCCGAGCGCGCGCCGCGCGGCGGCGATTTCGGCCTCCGGGACGCCGGCGAGCGTGGCGAGGCGCAGATCGGAAAACCCGGCCGCCTTCAAGCGGCGCAAATTGGCGGCGTCTTTCGGCAGGCCGAATTCGCGCACCTTCGCTTCGAGCGCGACGATTTCCGCGATCCGCTCCAGGAACCACGGGTCGATGCGACAGACCTCGTGGATCTCGTCGACGCTCATGCCGAAGCGCATCGCTTGTGCGACATTGAGCAGCCGGTCGGGCGTCGGCGCGCCGATCGCGGCGCGCATGACGTTGTGGTCGTCGCCCTTGCCGAGTCCTTCGATCTCGACCTCGTCGAGGCCGGTCAAGCCCGTCTCGAGCGAGCGCAGCGCCTTTTGCAGCGATTCGGCGAAGGTGCGGCCGATCGCCATGACCTCGCCGACCGATTTCATCGACGTGGTCAGGATCGGCTCGGCGCCCGGAAATTTCTCGAAGGCGAAGCGCGGAATTTTGGTGACGACATAGTCGATCGTCGGCTCGAACGAAGCCGGCGTCGCCCCGCCGGTAATGTCGTTGGCGATTTCGTCGAGCGTATAGCCGACGGCGAGTTTGGCCGCGACCTTGGCGATCGGAAAGCCGGTCGCCTTCGAGGCGAGGGCCGAGGAGCGCGAGACGCGGGGATTCATCTCGATCACGACCATGCGGCCGTCTTCGGGATTGACCGCGAATTGCACGTTCGAGCCGCCGGTCTCGACGCCGATCTCGCGCAGGACCGCGATCGAGGCGTCGCGCATGATCTGGTATTCTTTGTCGGTGAGCGTCAGCGCCGGCGCGACGGTGATCGAATCGCCGGTATGGACGCCCATTGGATCGACGTTCTCGATCGAGCAGACGATGATGCAATTGTCCGCCTTGTCGCGGACGACCTCCATCTCGTACTCTTTCCAGCCGAGCACGCTCTCCTCGATCAGCACCTCGTTGGTCGGCGAAGCGTCGATGCCGCGTTCGACGATCTCGATGAATTCGGCCTTGTTGTAGGCGACGCCGCCGCCGGTGCCGCCGAGCGTGAAGGACGGCCGGATAATCGCCGGCAAGCCGATGTCATCGAGCGCGGATAAAGCGCTCGACAGGGTCTTGACCTGGTGCGAGCGCGGGGTGGCGAGGCCGATGCGGGTCATCGCCTCGCGAAAAAGTTCGCGATCCTCGGCCTTGTCGATCGCCTCGGCCGTCGCGCCGATCATCTCGACGCCGTATTTTTCAAGCGCGCCCATCTTCTTAAGCGAGAGCGCGCAATTGAGCGCCGTCTGGCCGCCCATTGTCGGCAGCAGGGCGAAGCCGCCAGGCGCGGCGTCGCGCTCCTTGGCGATGATCTTGGCGACGATTTCCGGCGTGATCGGCTCGACATAGGTGCGGTCGGCCAGTTCCGGATCGGTCATGATCGTCGCCGGATTGGAGTTGACCAGCACGATTCGATAACCCTCGGCCTTGAGCGCTTTGCAGGCCTGGGCGCCGGAATAGTCGAATTCGCAAGCTTGGCCGATGACGATCGGCCCTGCGCCGATGATGAGGATGGTCGAAATGTCTGTCCGCTTCGGCATGGGTCCCCGCGCGCCCGCGCTCTTAGCCGGCGCTCAAATCCGACCATCGACGCACAAAAAAGGCCGCGCCGCCGCTTAAAAGCCGCAGCCGACCTTGCAGCAAGGCGTTGACGAGCCTCGCCATCCTTAGAGACGCCGCAGCGCCCGCCGGAAAGCGGAGCGGTTTCTAGCGGAGAAACGATCATCGGGGAAGATCCGGCGCGCAACTTGCGCTCGACGACCGTAGTGTTGTATCTTACCGTTGTCTTACCTCTTGGTGCCGACATGGCGAAATCGAATCGGTTGACGACTGTGATTTCCACGAAAGGTCAGGTTATCCTGCCCAAGGCCGTTCGCGAGGAGCGCGATTGGGGGCCGGGAACGCGTCTGATTGTCGAGCAGACGCGGGAAGGCGTCCTACTCAAGTCCACCTCGTCGATTCCGCGAACCAAGCCCGACGCCGTCTTTGGCGTGTTGGCCCGTCCCGGCCCGCCTTTGACGCTCGACCAGATGGATGCGGCGATCACCGCAGAGGCGCGGCGCCGCTATGCTCGCGATTGATACGAACGTCATCGTTCGCTACCTCGTCGCCGACGATCTCGATCAGGCGCGGCGAGCGAAGGCGCTGATCGATGGTTCTGTCGTCTTCGTCGCGACAACAGCGCTGCTCGAGACCGAATGGGTGCTGCGCCGCGCCGTCGGTGTTGCAGCGGCGGAGACGCTCGCAGCGCTGAAGGCCTTCATCGGTCTCGATAACGTAACGGTCGAAGATGAGGCGTTTATCGCGCAGGCTTTCGATTGGGCAGAGCAGGGCATGGACTTCGCCCACGCTTTGCACCTCGCGAAAGCTTCGGATTGCGAAGCTTTCATCAGCTTCGATCGCGATCTGGCGAAAGCGGCGCGCAAGGCGAACACGCTCGTCGTGCGAGAGCCCTAAACGGCGCTTCAGCGCCCGTGCATCATCAGGAAAATCTGGAAAAGCCCAAGCACGACCTCGACAACGATCAGTATCACGACCGTCGCCTCCAGCCGCGTCGCGCGATCCGCGTCGATAATGTCGGTCAGGGCGTCGGCGGTCTGGACGATTACGTCGAGCTTGGCCTTGAGGGTCGCGGCGCGCTCTTTCAGCTCGTATTCGTCTTCGAGCCGCAGATAGAGGCGCTCGAGGTCCGGCCGGTCCCAGAGCACGTCCGGCTTTTCCTCAACCGCGACGCGGCCTGAAACGCGATGCTGGGCGAGCAGAGCCTGGCCGATCAGCTTCAGCATCGCCGCGCGTCGGAACGGCGTTCGTCCGCTATTGGCGAGCTTGGCGGCGAAAGGTTCGATCACGTCGAAAACGGCGTTAACCTGTCGCTCGTCACGGCCGAGCGCCACCGATTTGGCGAGCGCGTCGGCCAGGACCAGAAACCGGTCCGGCGACAGATCCCTGATCTGGATCGGCCCGCCTGGCGTCGCGCGGTCGTCGAAGTCTTGGGCGATCTCGATATGCGCAATCTCATCATCAGCGCCGGCGCTCGGCCCGGCCGCGCGCAGCTTCAGCTTGGCGAGAAGGTCCTCCTCTTCGAGCGGCGACAGGCCGACCATCACCGCGACGCCGAACCGAAACAGCGCGACCATGCCATGCGCGCCGACGCGGAAGGCGAGCGGCGTGGCGGCGATCATGTCGGGCCGTTCGAGCCCGGCCGTGTCGATCCGATCGCCGACGATCAGGGCCCGGGCCGTGACGCGGGCCGCAGCGCGTGGAGCCGTCTCGTTCATCCTCTTTCCCTTAAGCCGCCCCGAAAAGGCGCGCCAGCGCCGCCACAGGGCCAGGCGCGACGATCGGAGCGGGGTCGACCTATCGCGCAATCGGGTCAAGTAAAACGATCGCGTTTTGAGCGACGACACGGGAAATTCCGCTTGCCTGCCGAGGCGCTTGCCCCTATAGACGCGCCTTCGAACCGCCCGGCCGGTAAGGGCTGCCGTGGCGGTTCTTTTCGCTCATCCCGACGCGAACGGGCCTTGGCGCCCGATGGATCAAGAGAGGGGTCAACCCCTAGGAGAGCCAAATGCCCAAGCTGAAGACGAAATCGGGCGCGAAAAAGCGCTTCAAGATCACCGGAACTGGCAAGGTCGTCTACGCCCAGAGCGGCAAGCGCCACATGATGATCAAGCGGACCAACAAGCAGATCCGCAACCTGCGCGGCACCTCGATCCTGTTCAAGACCGACGGCGAGAAGGTCAAGAAATATTTCCTGCCCAACGGCTGACCGCTCGCCCGCCATTTAAGATTCCGAGGAGATCGTCATGTCTCGCGTCAAACGCGGCGTAACCGCTCACGCCAAGCACAAGAAGACTTTGCGCGCCGCCAAGGGCTATTTTGGCCGTCGCAAGAACACTATCCGCGTCGCCAAGCAGGCCGTCGAAAAGGCCATGCAATACGCTTATCGCGACCGCAAGAACCGCAAGCGCGAATTCCGCGCGCTCTGGATCCAGCGCATCAACGCCGCCGTGCGCGAGCACGGGCTGACCTATAGCCGCTTCGTCGCCGGGCTGACCACGGCTGGGATCGAAGTCGACCGCAAGGTCCTGTCCGAACTCGCCATCCACGAGCCGGCGGCTTTCGCCGCGATCGTCGAACAGGCCAAGGGCCATCTGCCCAAGGCGGCTTGAGCGGGCGTCTACCGCCGCCTTAAACGAAGCCCGCCTCGCCGGCGGGCTTTTTCGTCTCGAAGCCTGCGCCGATCTCGACAAGCCTTTGACGACCATGACATTAGTCGCCGCGACAACGATGCAGCCTCGCCGCTCATGACCGATCTTCTCGAACTCGAATCGCAAACGCTCGCCGCGATCGACGGGGCAGGCGACGAAGCCGCGCTCGAAGCGGTGCGGGTGGGCGCGCTCGGCAAAAAGGGCGTGATCTCGGCGCTGCTGGCGAGCCTCGGCAAAATGTCGCCGGACGAGCGCAAGATTCAAGGCGCGGCGATCAACGGCCTGAAGGACAAGGTGAGCGAAGCTTTGGCGGCGCGCAAAGCGGCGCTGAAGGCCAAAGCGCGCGAAGCTCAGCTCGCAGCGGAAGCGGTCGATGTGACGCTGCCCGCCCGCGTCAGCGGGCTTGAGACAGGCCGCATTCACCCGATCACGCAAGTCACCGACGAACTGACCGCGATCTTTGTCGATATGGGCTTCTCGATCGCCGAAGGCCCGGACATCGAGAGCGACGATTACAATTTCACCAAGCTGAACTTCCCGCCCAGCCACCCGGCGCGGGATATGCACGACACGTTCTTCTTTCCGCCCGACGCGAGCGGCGAGCGCAAGCTGCTGCGCACCCACACCAGCCCGGTGCAGGTGCGGACGATGCTGGCGCAAAAGCCGCCGATCCGCGTCGTCTGTCCCGGCCGCACCTATCGCTCCGACGCCGACCAGACCCATACGCCGATGTTCCATCAGGTCGAAGGTCTGGTCATCGATCGCACCGCCAATCTCGGCCAACTCAAATGGGTGCTGGAGGAGTTCTGCAAGGCCTTCTTCGAAGTGCCGCATGTCGCGATGCGCTTTCGACCGAGCTTTTTTCCGTTCACCTCGCCGTCGATGGAGGTCGACATCCAATGCCGGCGCTCCGGCGGCGAAATCCGTTTTGGCGAGGGCGAGGATTGGCTCGAGATTCTCGGCTGCGGCATGGTTCACGCCAATGTCCTGCGCAATTGCGGCCTCGATCCCGACGTCTGGCAAGGCTACGCCTGGGGCTTGGGCATCGACCGTATCGCCATGCTGAAATACGGCATGCCGGATTTGCGCGACTTCTTCGAGGCGGACATACGCTGGCTGGACCATTACGGCTTCAGGCCGCTCGACTTGCCGACGCTGGCGGGAGGACTGAGCGGGTGAGCGATGCCGACTGTCTTGAGGTGGAAGGGCTACCGGTTCTTCTTCTACTCGGCCGACCAGTGGGAGCCTGCCCATATTCATGTGGCGGCGGCCGGTCGTGAAGCGAAGCTTTGGCTCAATGACTGCAGCGTCGTCGTCAATCTGGGCTTTTCGGCCAGGGAGTTGAACGAGATCGTCGGAAAGGCGCGCGTCGAGCGTGAGCGCTTTCTGGAGGCTTGGAATGACTACTTTGCAAATCGAGGTTGAAGACAGTCGGCCTGTTTCGGCTTGCTGCGATTCTGCGTCTCTCCGCGTGACCCTGGCTGATGGCCGGGTCGTTCAGACGCCGTTATGGTGGTACCCGCGTCTGGCGAAGGCTTCGCCGGAAGAGCGCGCCGCTATTGAACTGAGCCCGATGGGGCTGCATTGGCCCAGGATCGACGAAGACATCAGCATCGCCAGCATGCTTCGCGGTCAAAAAGCGCCCGGCGCAAAACCGCCCATCGGCGGCCGCTGACGCAAGCTTTCGGACATCGCGCCCGATGAAATTCACCCTCTCCTGGCTCAAGGATCACCTCGAGACCTCCGCGTCGCTCGACGAGATCGTCGAGGCGCTGACGCGGATCGGCCTCGAGGTCGAGAATCTCGAGAATCCGGCGGCGAAATATGCCGGCTTCGTCGTCGCGCGGGTGATCGAAGCCAGGCAGCACCCGAACGCCGACCGCTTGCGCGTCTGCATCGTCGATGCAGACGGCGAGCCGGTCCAGGTCGTGTGCGGCGCGCCCAATGCGCGCACGGGCATGAAAAGCGTGTTTTCGCCGGTCGGAACCTATATTCCCGGCAAGAAGATCACCCTGACCAAGGGGACGATCCGCGGCGTCGACTCGAACGGCATGCTGTGCTCAGCCGCTGAGCTCGAACTGTCCGAGGACCATACCGGCATCATCGATCTTCCGGCCGACGCGCCGGTCGGCGTCCCATACGCGACCTATGCGGGTCTCGACGATCCGGTGATCGAGATCAATCTGACGCCCAATCGTCCGGACGCGACCGCCGTCTCCGGAATCGCCCGCGACCTCGCCGCGGCCGGTCTTGGAACGCTGAAGACCAAGGCGCCGGCGCCGGTCGCGGGGAAGTTCGATTGTCCGGTAAAGGTGCGGCTCGATTTCGCTCCCGCCGACGCGCATCTCTGCCCGGCTTTCGCGCTGCGCCTCGTGCGCGGCGTCAAGAACGGCCCTTCGCCGGAATGGATGCAGAAGCGCTTGCGCGCGATCGGCCTTAGGCCGATCAACGCGCTGGTCGACATCACCAATTACGTCACCTTCGATCGCGGCCGGCCGCTGCACGTCTTCGACGCAGCCAAGGTCGCTGGGGATTTGACGGTGCGGCGCGCTCGAAAAGGCGAAAAAGTCCTCGCCCTGGACGGACGCCTATACGAGCTCGACGACAGCGCCGTCGTTATCGCCGACGAGAAGGGCGTCGAGTCGATCGCCGGCATTATGGGCGGCGAGCATACGGGCTGCGACGAGCGGACGACGGACGTCCTCATCGAGAGCGCGCTGTGGGACCCGGTCAATATCGCCCAGAGCGGCCGCAAGCTCGGCATTGTGACCGACGCGCGCTACCGCTTCGAGCGCGGCGTCGATCCGGCCTTCTGCATTCCTGGGGCGGAGCTCGCGACAGAGATGGTGATCGAGCTTTGCGGCGGCGAGCCGTCGCGCCTTTTCGTCGCGGGCGCGCCGCCCAAAGGTACGAAGCTGGTCGATTTCCCTTTCAGCGAAGTCCGCCGCCTCACCGGTCTCGACATTCCCAAGGCCGAAGGCGAGGCGATTCTGGCGAAGCTCGGTTTCGCCGTCCTGAGCGACGACAAGGTCGAAGCGCCTTCTTGGCGGCCCGACATCGACGGCAAGGCCGATATTGTCGAACAGATCGTACGCATCGCCGGCCTCGATCGCGTCCCGCCGAACCCGCTCGAGAGGCTGGAGCCGAGCGTCGCCAAGCCCGTCCTCACCCTTCTGCAGAAGCGCACGCGCACGGCCAAGCGCGCGCTCGCCGCGCTCGGTCTCCGCGAGGCGGTGACGTGGTCGTTCATCGCCGAGCCGACGGCCGAGCTGTTCGGCGGCGGCAATCCCGCGCTCGCGCTCGCCAACCCGATCGCCGCCGATCTTTCCGACATGCGGCCAAGCCTCATTCCTGGCCTCGCCGCCGCGGCCGAACGCAACGCGCGGCGCGGCTTCCGCGACGTCGCCCTGTTCGAAGTCGGCCAGATTTTCCTGGGAACGGGCGAGCGCGACCAGCGCGTCGCCGCCGCGGCTCTGCGGCGCGGCTTGGCCAAAGCCGAGGGCGCCGGCCGCCATTGGCTTGGCGGCGGCGGCGCGGTGGATGTGTTCGATGCGAAAGCCGACGCTTTCGCGCTGCTCGCGGCGCTCGGCGTTCCGACCGGCGGCCTCCAGATCGTCCCGGGCGGCGCGCGCTTCCTCCATCCCGGCCGCTCCGCGCGGTTGCAATTCGGGCCGCAAAACGTGATCGGCTGGTTCGGCCAGCTGCATCCCGACGCGCTGGAGGCGCTGGATATGGAAGGGCCGATCGCCGCGTTCGAGATTGTTCTCGACGCGTTGCCGGCGCCCAAAGCGCGATCGACCAAGGCCAAAGCGAAGCTCGAGCGCTCCGAATTCATGCCGGTCGAGCGCGACCTCGCCTTCGTCGTCGAGAAGAGCGTTCCCGCCGCCGATCTGGTCAGGGCCGCGCAAGCGGCCGAGCGCAACCTCGTCGCCGCGGCGCAAGTTTTCGATGTTTACGAAGGCCAGGGCGTGCCGCCCGGCCGTAAATCCGTCGCGATTTCGGTGACATTGCAGCCGAAAGACCGGACGCTGACCGACGCGGAGATCGACGCAGTCATCGCCAAAATCGTCGCCGAGGCGGCGAGGAAAACCGGCGCGGCGCTGCGCGGTTGAAGAGTGCAGGGGAGACGACGATTCGGATGTCGCGTTACTGTGTCGTTCTCGCTTTGGCGTTTGCCGTCGTCTCGACGGCGCGCGCCGGAACTTATCCTGATTGTGACAAATACGAGGAGCCGCTCGCCTACAATCAGTGTCTCGCCTCCCATGGTCCGTCGGCGCTCCGCGCGCTGGCCGCGACCCCCGACGACGGCGCGGGCGCGGAAATCCATGGAATCAGCGGAATCCAAAAAGCGCGCCCGTTCCATCGCGCGCATGGCCGGATGAGCGCGACCTTTACGATTGAAGGCGCGCGTCCCGGACGTCGGCATTGAAAAATTTTCGCCCCGCCTGGATCTGCGCGTTTTATACTTGTTGTATATGTAATAAAAATTATATCCTAGAATTTCCTCGTATATTGTGCTATCCGCTTCTTCTGACAGGCAAATCTTGCATTCCATGGAAGTGAAATAGGCCGAAGCGGCGGTTGCGAGCGCCTTGAATTTGGGCCGTGGACGAACATCTATCGGCGACGGTCCTTCGTACTTTACGAGTTGGCTATGAGCGAAGTCATCACCGCCAGTCGCCTGATCGACGGCATTGTCGTCTTCCAGGCCGAAGAGGGCTGGGTCGAAGATTTCGCCAAGGCGGCGGTCTACGATACGGCGGAGGCGAGCAAGGCGGCGCTTGAGCGCGCCAAAGAGGACGAGGCCCGCGACATCGTGGTCGAGCCTTACTCGGTTGTCGTCGAAATGCGCAGCGGCCATTACGCGCCGAAAGCTTTGCGAGAATTCATCCGCGCCTCCGGGCCGACGACGAGGCTTGATCTCGGCAAACAGGCGCAGGGGCAAGCGCCGCGCTTTGTCGAGCGGCGCTGACGGAGGCCGACATGTACCGCTATGACGAATTCGACGCGGCTTTCGTCGCACAGCGCGTCGCTCAGTTCCGCGATCAGGTCGAGCGCCGCATCAAGGGCGAATTGACCGAGGAGCAGTTCCGGCCGCATCGCCTGATGAACGGCCTTTATCTGCAATTGCACGCCTATATGCTGCGCATCGCCGTGCCCTATGGCACGCTGGCGTCGCGGCAGATGCGCAAGCTCGCCGAGATCGCGCGCAAATACGATCGCGGCTACGGCCATTTCACGACCCGGCAGAACCTCCAGTTCCATTGGCCGGCTTTGAAGGACGTTCCGGATATTTTGAGCGAGCTCGCCACTGTCGAGATGCATGCGATCCAGACGTCAGGCAATTGCATTCGCAACGTCACCGCCGACCATTTCGCCGGCGCGACCGCCGACGAAATTACGGACCCGCGTCCCTATGCCGAGATCATCCGGCAATGGTCGTCGCTGCATCCGGAATTTTCCTTCCTGCCGCGCAAGTTCAAGATCGCGGTCAACGCCGCGCCGAAGGATCGCGCCGCGATCCAGGCGCATGACATCGGCTTGCAGGTCGTGCGCAACGACAGAGGCGAGTTGGGCTTTGCCGTCTATGTCGGCGGCGGCCTCGGCCGCACCCCGATGATCGCCTACAAGGTCCGCGATTTCCTGCCCGAGTCGGACCTTCTCGCCTATATCGCTGCGATTTTGCGCGTCTACAATCTCGAAGGCCGCCGCGACAATAAGTTCAAGGCGCGCATCAAGATTCTCGTGCACGAGAAGGGTCAGGCGGCTTTGCGCGACGCGGTCGAGCAGGAATTCGCCGCAAGCCCGCGCGACGGGCTCGAACTGCCCGTCGAGGAGATCGAACGCATCCGCGCCTATTTCGCGCCGCCGGCGCTCGATCCGAAACGGCCGGTCAGCGAGCGCTGCGAGCGCCGGCGCGGCAAGGACGCCAAGTTCAAAAGCTTCATGGAGCGCAATGTCGCCGCGCACAAGGTCGCCGGCTACGCGATCGTTACAATCTCGCTCAAGCCGATCGGCGGCACGCCGGGCGATTGCTCGGCCGATCAGATGGACGCCGTGGCCGACCTCGCCGAGGATTATTCCGCCGACGAACTGCGCGTCTCGCACGAGCAGAACCTCGTCCTGCCGCATGTCGCGCTCGACGATCTGCCGGCGGTCTATGACCGGCTCGCTTCGGTCGGCTTGGCGACGCCCAACGCCGGCTTGGTCAGCGACATCATCTCTTGCCCGGGCCTCGATTATTGCTCGCTCGCCACGGCGCGCTCGATTCCGGTCGCACAGCGTCTCTCCCAACATTTCGGCGACGGCGCGCGGGCCAAGGAGATCGGGCCGCTCAAGATCAAGATTTCCGGCTGCATCAACGCCTGCGGCCATCATCACGTCGGCCATATCGGCATTCTCGGCCTCGAGCGCGCCGGCGAAGAGACTTATCAGATCACGCTCGGCGGATCGGGCGACGAGACCGCTTCGCTCGGCCAGATCACCGGCCCCGGCTTTTCGTACGAGAACGTGGTCGACGCGGTCGAGACGATCGTTTCGACTTATATGGGGCTCCGTCGCGATCCGAACGAGGACTTTCTCGCCGCGTATCGCCGCGTCGGCATGGCGCCGTTCAAGGAGGCGCTCTACGAGCGCAGCGCCGGACAGGACATCTGAGAATGAGCGCGCATGACATCAAGCTGTTCGGCGATCAGATCGCGGCTTCGCGCATCGAGCTGAAATTCGCCGGCCTCAAGGCGGCCTCGCTGCTCAGGCTGGCGATCCAGGAATTGTTTCCCGGCCGCATTGCGCTCGTCTCCAGCTTCGGGGCCGAGTCCGCCGTGCTGCTGCACATGGTCGCCGAGATCGACAAGGCGACGCCGGTCGTATTTGTCGATACCGGCCAGCTTTTCCCAGAGACCTTGGCCTATCGTGACGAACTCTGCGCTAGGCTCGGCTTGACCAATGTCATCGTCGCGACGCCGAACGAGGCGCTGCTGGCGAACGAGGACCCCGAGAAATTCCTGTTCGCCAGCGATCCCGACCGCTGCTGCGAGATTCGCAAAGTCCTGCCGCTCGCCGAAGCGCTCGAAGGGTACGAGGCCTGGATCACCGGCCGCAAGGGTTACCAAAGCGTGACGCGGTCGACCTTGCCGCTGTTCGAAGCCGAAGGCGAGCGGGTGAAGGTCAATCCGCTCGTCGGTTGGAGCGCGACCGACATTCTCGACTATATCAAACGCGCCGGCCTCCCGCCGCATCCGCTCGTCGCCAAGGGCTATCCGTCGATCGGCTGTTTGCCCTGCACGACGCCGGTCCGGCCCGGCGAAGATGCGCGCGCCGGCCGCTGGCGCGGCCGCGGCAAGATCGAATGCGGCATACATGTCGGCGCGCTCAGCAGCGCCGGGCAGGACATCTGACATGGCCGTGTGGCGCCGAGAGGGTTTCGCCGAGGATGTTTGGACCAAGCTCGCCGACGGCGACGCTTTGCCGTCGGCCGGCGCAATCATCGTCAGCGCGGCGCGCTGGCGCGCCGAGCGCGAGGCGTTGAGCGGCCGCGCCGATCCGGTCGGCGTCGCGATTTCCCCCGGCAAGCAGGCGTACGAGCATTTGCGCGAGGCCGCGGAGCGGCCGCTCGTCGCGCTGGAATTCCCGAAATTCGCCGACGGCCGCGCCTTCTCGCTCGCGCAATTGCTGCGCCAGCGCTACGCGTTCAAGGGCGAGTTGCGGGCGATCGGCGACGTGCTGCTGGACGAGTTGGCGCTGATGCTGCGCTGCGGCTTCGATAGCTTCGAGATTACCAACGAGCCGACTTTGCGCGCGCTGGAGCGAGGTTGGAAGCCGCCGGTGTCGCTGTACTATCAACCCAGTCTCGTACGTGAGGCGCCGGCCGGCGCGCGGCCATGGCTGAGGCGCGCGGCTAATTCGGTCGGCTGATCGGCGGTCTTGTTGAAGTTTATAGGGTCCTGAACTAGACTAGTCGCCGACCGGTAGGAGTGCTTCCATGACCAGAATCGGCGCCTATGAGGCGAAGACGCGGCTGTCGGAAATTCTCGACCGAGCGGAAAAAGGCGAAGAATTCGAGATAACAAAGAACGGTCGCGCCGTCGCCAGGATCGTGGGTCTCGCCAGCGAGCGTCGCCGTGCCGCCCTTGCGGCGGCGGCGCGGATGCTCGCGCGGTTGGACGACGCAGAGCGCGACGGTCAAACGGCCAAGATCGACTGGGACGAATTCAAACGAGAAATGATTGAGGAAGAGGAGGCCGAGCTGGACGCGAAGCTGAATTCGTGGCGCTCGTAATTGATGCTTCGGTCGCCGTCGGTTGGATTGCGCCGTCGCAATCAAACGCGCTGACCCGCGCCGCCTTGAAAGCGGCCGCGGAGTCCGGCGGCGTCGTACCGGCTCATTTCGCGATGGAAGTCTTGCGAGCGTTGCGGCGGTTGGAGAGACGCCGGTTGCTTCAGTCGAAGGCGCTCGTGACCGGCCTCCAGGACCTCGAGCAAATTGGCTTGCGTGTCGATGACGCCAATCCGATCGAGAGACTCGTCGCCATCCACAAAATTGCCGAGCAAAACGGCTTGACCGCGGCGGACGCAGCGTATCTCGATCTGGCGACGCGCGCCGGCATGGCCATCGCGACAATCGACTCGGCGCTGGCGCGCGCGGCGGAAGTGATCGGCGTCGCTCTCTTTGGCCTATAGACGAGTTTAATCGAGACGCCTGCCTGCCGAGCGGTTTCGAATGCAACGTCGAACCGTCATTTCTGCAACCGCGCGATCAAGCTCGACGTGTCCCAGCGCCCGCCGCCCATTGTTTGCACTTCCGAGTAAAACTGATCGACCAGGGCGGTGACCGGCAAATGCGCGCCGTTGCGGCGCGCTTCTTCCAGGCAGATGCCGAGGTCCTTGCGCATCCAATCGACGGCGAAGCCGAAATCGAACTTTCCGTCGATCATAGTCTTGGCGCGGTTGTCCATCTGCCAGGACTGGGCCGCGCCCTTTGAGATCACGGCGACGACGGCCTCGACGTCGAGCCCCGCCTGGCGGCCGAATTGCAGGCCCTCGGCCAGGCCCTGCACCAGCCCGGCGATGCAAATCTGGTTAACCATCTTGGTCAATTGCCCGGCGCCCGGTCCCCCCATGAGGCGGCAGGCGCGGGCATAGGCGGCGATGACCGGCTCGGCCTGCGCGTAAGCGGCGGCGTCGCCGCCGCACATCACCGTCAAGGCGCCGTTCTCGGCGCCCGCCTGGCCGCCGGAGACCGGCGCATCGATGAAATGGAGGCCGCGCTTTCTCGCCTCGTCATGGAGTTCGCGGGCGACCTGCGCCGAAGCCGTCGTATGGTCGATGAAGATCGCGCCCGGCTTCATGCCGGCGAAAGCGCCGTCCGGTCCGAGCGCGACGCTGCGCAGATCGTCGTCATTGCCGACGCAGGCGAAGACGAAGTCGCAATCCCTCGCCGCTTGGCGTGGGCTAGGCGCGGCGGCGCCGCGATGCTCGGCGACCCAGCGCTCGGCCTTGGCCGCGGTTCGGTTGTAGACCGTCGTCGCATGGCCCTTGGCCTTCAGATGCCCGGCCATCGGATAGCCCATCACGCCTAAGCCGAGAAACGCCGCCTGAGCCAAAGGGAAACTCCTTTTGCGAATCCGTCGTGCGAAGGCTCTCCTTAAGACCTTCTAGGCGGCAAGGCGAGACGGGCCGCATCAAGCGGATTTGGCTTTCGCGCGCGCGCTTTCCAGTTCCGCCGGGGTGTTGAGATTGGCGAACGCGTCTTCGGACGGGAACCGCGCCCGCGCGGCGTCGTGGGCGATCAGGAACTCGCGCGCGCTGCGTCCGCCGCGGTCGAGATAGGCGCGCAGCGGCACAAGCAAGTCCGTGCGCCACAGAGCGAAGAGGGGTTCGACGCCGCGCGGACTTTCCGCGACCGCGGCCGGAGCGCCCGCCGCCGCCTGCGCCTCGGCCAGGCGGAGGACAAAATCGCCCGGCGCGAAGGGCGCGTCGCATGGCGCGGTCGCGACCAGCGGCAAGCCCTGACGCTCGGCGTAAGCGAGCGCCGCAGCAACCCCGGCGAGCGGTCCAGCGTCGCGATCCGCCGCAGCGTCGGCGAGGACCGGCAGGCCGAAGGCGGCGAAGCGGTCAGGACCGCCATTCGCGCTGATCGCCAGCGCGGCGACCTGGGGACGCAGGCGCGCGATCGCCTGGGCGAGGAGCGGGCCGCCGCCGAACGCGACGAACGCCTTGTCGGCGCCCATCCGAGTCGATCTTCCGCCCGCCAGGACGACGCCGAGAATTGAGCCGGCAGCCGACAAGCGATTTGCTCCGCTTCGAGGCCGCGCAACGGCCCGCCGATTTTTTACGCAAGCTTGCGCCGCAATTTAGCGCTGGATCGATTATATAGATCGCGGCGTTTCTTAGGCTACGGATGGAGTTCATGAGCGCCGGACGTCGTCACTTCCTCGCCGGACTGGGCCTCGCGACGGCGGGCCTCGCGGTCCCAAAGCCGGCGCTCGCCGATCCCGCGCCTGAAACCCATTGGCGGTTGACCTCCAGCTTCCCGCCGACCCTCGATCTCATCTATGGCGGCGCCCAGACTTTCGCCTCGACCCTGTCGGACTTAACCGACGGCCGTTTCACCGTCACGGTGCTGCCGGCCGGCGAAGTCGCCGGCGCGCTCGACGCGATCGACGCCGTGTCGAACGGCGTCGCCGAATGCGCCCATACCGCGCTGCATTACTATTGGAACAAGGACCCCACTTTCGTCTTCGGCTCGTCGACGCCGTTCGGCATGAACGCTCGCCAGCACACGGCGTGGCTGATGGAAGGCGGCGGCGGCGATTTGATCAACGATTTCCTCGCGCCGCATAAGGTTTTCGCGCTGCCGGCCGGCAATACCGGCGGCCAGATGGCCGGCTGGTTCCGTAAAGAAGTGAAGGCGCCGAGCGATCTGCAGGGCATGAAGGTGCGGATCGGCGGCTTCGCCGGCAAGGTCTTTCAACTGCTCGGCGCCGAACCGGTCGCCATACCGAAGGACAACGTCTATTCCTCGTTCGAATCGGGCGCGCTCGACGCGATGGAATGGGTCGGCCCGTACGACGACGACAAGTTCGGCGAGCGCAAGGACGGCGAGAAGCAGATCCTCGCCAAGGTCGCGCCTTATTATTACTATCCCGGCTGGTGGCGCGGCGGCATGCAGCTCCACCTCGTCGTCAATCGCGAGAAATTCGACGCGCTGCCAAAGAGCTTCCAGGCTGCGATACGCGCCGCGGCGAACGTCGCCAACGCTTCCGTGCAAGCCAAATACGACGCCGCCAATCCGGCCGCGTTGAAGCGTCTGGTCGTCGGCGGAGCGGAATTGCGGCTCTTTCCTCAGGAGGTGCTCGAAGCCTGCTACAAGACTGCGAGCGATCTCTACGCGCAGCTCTCGGCGGAGAACGCCAATTTCAAGAAGATCGCCGACGCCTACATGACGTTTCGCAACGACCAGTATCTCTGGTGGCAAGTCGCCGAATATTCTTTCGACAATTTCATGATCCGGCAGAGAAGGGCGAAGAGCTAAGAACTTTAGCGGCGGCCGGGTAAATACAGCTTTGTGAACTTTGCGCGCCCTTAGTGATCTTCGTGTTTAAAATTTCAACACGAAGATCACGAAGTACCCACGAAGAACACTAAGGCGCCTCTCACGCCGCGACGCGCGCGTCCTCGTAGTCGGCCGCCTCCGTTTCGTCGGCGCCGCGCGTCCGCCACAGCGCCGAGAGGACCGTCGCCACCGCCATATTCAAGATGACGGCCGTCAGGCCATTGTAAACGGCGAAGCTCGCGAGGCTGAGCTTGCCGACGAGGGGAATATCCCAAACGAGCGGATGAACTGCGACCCACGCCGTCGGGCCCCAGGATAGCGCCGTGCCGACGATCATGCCGACGGCCCAGCCGATCAGCAGCGCCGGGCCGGCGTACCAGCGGGTGAACAGGCCGAAAATGATCGCCGGAAAGATCTGCACCATCCACACGCCGCCGAGCAATTGCAGATCGACCGCGAATTGCGTCGGAATGAACAGGATGACGGCGAGAGCGCCGACCTTGACGATCAGCGAGACGAGCTTGGCGAGGAAGGATTCTTCGCTTCCTGTCATCGCCGGATGGACGAACGGCTTCCAGATGTTGCGCGTGAACGTGTTGGCCGCGCCGATCGACATGACCGCGGCCGGCACCAAAGCGCCGATCGCGATCGCCGCGAAGCAGAAGCCGGCGAACCAGTCGGGGAACATCCTCAGCACGAGTTGCGGCACCGCGTCCTGCGGATTGGCGACTTTGACGCCGGCCGCATGCGCCATCATGCCCATCAGCGCGATCAGGCCGAGCAGGAACGAATAGGCCGGCAGCGTCATCGTGTTGCGGCGAATCGCTTCGCCGCTCGATGCGGCGAGCGTGCCGGTCAGCGCATGCGGATACATGAAGAGGGCCATCGCCGAGCCGACGGCGAGCGTGATGTATGGCCCGATCTGCTGCGGCGCGAGGATCAACCCGGCGGCGAGCTTCGGATTGGCCGCGACTTTGGCGGCGTAAGCTTGACCAGCCGCGTCGAAAATCGGGCCGAAGCCGCCGAGTTCGACCGGCACGACGATCACCACCGCGATCACGAAAATATAGATCATCGCGTCTTTGACGAAGGCGATCATCGCCGGCGCGCGCAGGCCGCTCTTGTACGTGTAGAGCGCGAGGATGATGAAGGCGATGGTCAGCGGCGCATGCGCGAACGGGCCGTCATGCGGAAAGCCGAGCGCTTGGATGACCTTCTCCATGCCGACGAGTTGCAGCGCGATATAGGGCATGGTGGCGAGAATGCCGGTGAAGGCGACGGCGAGCTCCAATCCCTTGCTGCCATAGCGGCCGGCGACGAAATCGCCGGCGGTAAGATAGCCGCGTTTATGCGAGACCGCCCAGAGGCGGGGCAGGGTGAGGTACAGAAACGGATAGATGATGATCGTATAAGGGACGGCGAAGAAGCCGAAGGCGCCGGTCGCGTAGACGAGGCTCGGAATCGCGATCACGGTATAGGCGGTATAGAGATCGCCGCCGAGCAGGAACCAGGTGATCCAGGCGCCGAAGCGGCGGCCGCCGAGGCCCCATTCATGGAGGTGATCGAGGTCGGCCGACTTCCAGCGCGAAGCGAGAAAGCCGATCACCGTCACCAAAGCGAAGAAGAAGACGAAGACGACCGTCGCGGTCCAGTTGAGATTGGCGGTCATGGCCGCGCCTTGGCGATGCGGTCGGCGAGATAGATGCCGAAAGCCGACACGGGAATCAGCAAGAGCTGCAGCCAGTAGAAGAACGGGACGCCGGCCAAGGCGGGCTCGGTCGAATTGTAGAGCGGGGCCGCCAGCGCGACCACGCATGGCGCAAACAGCAAGAAATATTTCATCGTTCCCCCCCGAGCGGCGGCGGTCCTGGCCGCGTGATTCTCCCGCGCTAAGCGCTTGAGAAGCAGCCTTCTTCCACGCTTAGCCAATTCTCGCGGCGAGGTCGAGAGTCTGCCTCAGCTCGGCCGGCTCAAGCCGCCTTCGGCTCGATCAGCCGGGCGATTCGGCGCAGGGCGAGCTCGTAGCCTTGGCCGCCGAAACCAGCGATCACGCCGTCCGCCCGCAGCGACACATAGGAGTGATGCCGGAAAGCCTCGCGCTTATGCACGTTGGAGAGGTGCACCTCGATCACCGGTCCGTCATAGGCGTTGAGCGCATCGAGAATGGCGACAGACGTATGGGTGAAAGCGGCCGGGTTGATGATGAGTCCGACCGCCCTGCCGCGCGCCTCGTGAATCCAGTCGATGATCTCGTATTCGCGATTGCTCTGATGGAATTCAAGGTCGAGCTTCAATTCGCCGGCGAGCAGGCGGCACGCCTTCTCGATGTCGGCCAGCGTCTCGCGCCCATAGATTTCCGGCTGCCGCTTGCCGAGCAAGTTCAAATTCGGCCCGTTCAGGACATAGACCAGGCGGCTCATCGGCATCCTCTCTTCTCGCCCGCCGACGCAAAAATGAAACGTTGTCATTCCCGCGCAAGCGGGAAACCAGAGAAAAGCGCGCCATAAGCTGGCTCAGTCTGGATTCCCGCTTGCGCGGGAATGACGGCGCGGAATAGCGGCGGCGAAAGCGTCGCTCGCCAGCCTGACATCGTCCCGCCGGATAGAGCAATCCCCCGCTCGACAAATTCCGACTTAAGGGCTCGAAAGCCGATCGATTTTCTGCTTTCTGAGCGGGGCGCTTCGGCGCGTCTCCCGTCTCAGCGAGGTCCCGATGGCCGCGGCCAAGATCAAACTCGTCATCGACGCCGACACCGGCATCGACGACGCCTTGGCGTTGCTGCACGCCTGCGCCTCGCCCGAGGCCGAGATTCTCGGCGTGACCACAGTCTCGGGCAATGTCGATCTTCAGCGCGCCACCCGCAACACGCGCGCGGTGCTCGCTCTCGCCGGGCGCGGCGACATTCCCGTCTGGCCGGGCTGCGGCCGGCCGATCCTGCGCGATCCCGAGGACGCGAGCTATGTTCATGGCGGTTCGGGGCTCGGCCAGGCCGAATTGCCGGAGCCGCCGGCGACGGACGACAATCGACACGCGGTCGATCAGATTCTGGCTCTCGCCAAGGTCCATGAAGGCGAAGTCGTCCTGGTCCCGACCGGACCGCTCACCAATATCGCTGCCGCTGTGACGCGCGAGCCGGCTTTGGTCCGATGGGTTAAGCGCGTCGTGCTGATGGGCGGATCGTTCCAGGGCGGCGGCAATACGACGCCGGCCGCCGAGTTCAATATCTGGCACGATCCCGAAGCGGCGCGCATCGTCTTCCACGCCTTCGCGCAAGAGGGCGCAGCGCCGCTCGTTGCGGTCGGCCTCGACGTGACACAAAAAGTATTGCTGCTGCCGGAGCAGATTGCGGCGCTCGGCCGGCGCATCGCCGATACGCCGCGCGGGCCGGCGCTGGCTCGCTTTTTCGAAGACGCGACGCGCGATTACTTTGATTTCATCGAGAGGCGCTTGGGGCGGCGCATTTTCGTCATGCATGATCCGCTCGCATTGGCCGCCGCGCTCGATCCTTCGCTCATCGAGACGCGACGCGTCGCGGTCGACGTCGAAACGACTGGCGCGCTGACCAGCGGCATGACGGTCGCCGATTGGCGCGGCGTGTGGAGGCGCAAACCGAACGCCGAGGTCGCGATCGGCGTCAACGCCGAAGCGATGATCGGGCAATTCCTCGAGCGAATGGAGCGTCTGGCGCAGGGCGACATCCTTGCCCGCGAGGCGGGATAGGAGGGCGCCCAGGAAGATCCGCGACTCCGCCGCCTACGCGCGGAGGAAACCAAGCTGCGCGTAATCGCGCACTGTCGGATAGCGCATCGGCGCGTCTTCTTCGATCGGCGCGGGCGGTTCGGGCGGCGGCAGGAAATAATTGTCGGTCGCGTCGTCGTTGACGAGCGAGACTTCGCCGGCGAGCGCCGCGCCGCCTTCGGCCCAGAAGGCGTGAGCGACATAAGGCTCCAGGACCAGGCTTTCGCCGGGCTCCAAAATGACCCGCCCGCCCGGGCGGACCTCGACCATCGTCGCATCCTTCAAGACGCGGACGCGTTCGTCGAGCCTGCGCCCGGCGCGATCCACTTTGAACAACTCGACGACGAAACGCGCGCCGCCCCGGTTCAAAATGTCTTCGGTCTTGACGATGTGATAGTGATGCGGCGTGCGCTGCCCGTGCTCGGCGAACAGCGCCTTCTCGCTGTAAAGCCGGCCCGAGCCGCTCTTGAGCGCGCGCCAATCGCCCATCCGGAGCGTGAAGACGCTAAGGCCCTCGGTCGCGAACGCGCCGCGCCTGAACTCGACGATGTTCCAGCCGAGCCCGCTTTCGGCGATCCGGCGCGCAGAATCCGGCGCGGCGCGAAAATTCTCGCCGCTCCACAGCGCGAAAGGCGGCAGTTTGAATCCGCAGCGCTCGCAAAATTCGAGCATCGCGTCGATGCGGCGATCGATGAAGGAGCGAAGCATAGAAGGGCGTCCCGATCGCCTTCGGAGATCAAGCGCGCGCTTTGGCGGCGCGGTCAATCGCCGCGGCGATCAGCTTGTGCGCCTCTTCGGCGCCGCCCCAGCGGATGATCTTGACCCATTTTCCGGGTTCGAGGTCCTTGTAATGGGCGAAGAAATGCTCGATCTGCTTCAGCGTGATTTCGGGCAGGTCGACATAGCTCGAAACGCCGGCGTAGCGCTGGGTCAGTTTCGCCGAAGGCACGGCGAGAATCTTTTCGTCGCCGCCGGCTTCGTCCTCCATCAAAAGTACGCCCACCACCTTGCAGCCCATCACGGCGCCTGGAACGATCGCCCGCGTATTGGCGATGATCACGTCGCACGGATCGCCGTCTTCCGACAGCGTATGCGGAATGAAGCCGTAATTGCCCGGGTAGCGCATCGACGTATAAAGGAATCGGTCGACGACCAGCGCCCCGGCTTTCTTGTCCATCTCATATTTGATCGGTTCGCCGCCGATCGGCACTTCGATGACGACATTGACTTCGCGCGGCGGATCCTTGCCGATCGAAACAGCTTCGAGATTCATGACCCCTCCTGCCCGGCGCGCGCGTTCGACGCTCGCTCCGCAGCCAAGCCGTTGCGGCGCGCCCCGGCGCGGCCCCTACGGGCTCAACCGATCAATCGAAACCGAAGGCGACGCGCTCGCGCGTTTCTTCGCCGAATTTTTCCGGCGCGCGGCGAATGATGCGCCCGCCGAGGCGGGAATAGAAGCCGATCGCTCTGGTATTGTCCGCCAGCGCCCAGATCAGGAACGAACGATAGCCATGATCGGCGAGATCTTTCTGCGCCGCTTCGAACATCCGCCGGCCGAAGCCGACCCCCTGAAATTCAGGCGCGAGATAGAGTTCGAAAATCTCGCCGCCATAGGCGAGCGCCGGCACGCGATTGCGGCCGTAGCTGGCGTAGCCGGCGATGCGGTCGTTGAAGTCGAGCACCAGCAGGCGCGAGCCGCGCGCGATCGCGTTGCGCCACCAGACCGGACCGCGCCGCGCGATCATCCGCTCGAGCTCGCGGCCCGGAATGATGCCGCGGTAAGCGTCTCGCCAAGCCGCGTCGTGAACGTCGGCGATCTTGGCTTCGTCGCCGGGCCGCGCGGTTCGGATTGTGACGAGCGTTTCGACCATAGCGTGGTGATGTTAGGGCGACGCGCCGCCTGACCGCAAGTCTTGACATCGCCGCATCGGCAAAAGAATCGCTCGCGCCGCTCGGAGCGGCCGAGGCAGGCTTTCGCCATTTTGCGGTCGGAATTGGCGATGAGGGATGCTAGGGAGACGAATCGCTCCTCCTAAACCTTCCCGTTGAGCATGGACGCCCGTTCGCGAGCCTTTCCCTCCCGCTGCGCCGCTTTTTTCATAGCCGCCATGCTGGCGATGCTGGCCGGATTCGCCTCCGCTCAGGCCGAGACTTGGCGCGCCGTCTACAATGTCTCGCTGATCGGCTTGCCGATCGGGACGGCGGACGTAAGCGGACAGATTTCGTCGACCGCTTACCGAATCGAAGCGACCGCTAAAATCGTCGGCCTGGCGACGATCCTCTCCAACGCCAAAGGCGCGGCGACCGGCGCCGGCGCGATCGCCTCGGGCAAGGTCCTGCCCGCGGCCTTCGCCACGACCGCGGCCAATTCCAAGATGACGCGGACGGTGAGGATGGCCCTGAACGACGGCGTCGTGACCGGCGTCGACATTTCGCCGCCGATCGAGGACAGACCAGGCCGCGTCCCCTTACGCGATCAAGACAAGCGGGGCGTCGTCGATCCGGTCGGCTCGATCCTCGTTCCGGTCGCCGGCAGTCAGCCGCTGATCAGCCCCGCCGCCTGCAATCGCAGCATTCCCATTTTCGACGGCTATACGCGGTTCGACCTTCGCCTCTCCTATGTCGGCCAGAGACGAGTCGCGGCCCAGGGCTACAGCGGGCCGGTCGTCGTCTGCTCGGCCCGCTATGTGCCGATCGCAGGGCACGATCCGAACCGTCCGGCGGTCAAGTTCATGATCAACAACAAGCAGATGGAGGTCTGGCTCGCGCCGATCGAGTCGGCGCGCGTGCTCGCCCCGTTCCGCGCCTCGCTCGGCACGATGATCGGCACGGTCGTGGTCGAAGCTTCGGCGTTTGAAGTCGACGCGAGATAGCGCGGCGCCGTCGCTGCGAGCGAAGCGAACCACGGCGCCCCATTCGGAGGGCTCAGCCCTATGAATGGATTTCTCGCTCGCTACGACGGCGGGCGGTTAGCTAGTTGAAGTCGTCGGGCGCGGGCGGGATCGGCAGCACGCCGACGCCTTCTTCGAGCAGCGCGCGCGCTTCGTCCGGCGTCGCCTGGCCGCGAATCGAGCGCAACGGCGCTTCGCCAGCGTGAATCGCCCGCGCCTCCTCCGGGAAGCGGCGGCCGACATCGTCGGTCTTGGTCATGATTTCCTGACGCAATTCCTTCGCCAATTCGCGTAAGCGCCGCTGGCGCTCGTCGACCAGCGCGACATTGGCCGGCGGCGATTCGGCGGCGACGGCGGCTTCGACCTTCTTCCTGCCCCCGACCACGGCCGGCGCCATCAACGCTTTGCCGACCCGCGTCGAATCGCATTCCGGACACGCCACCAATCCGCGCCGGGCGAGCTGGTCGAAGGACTCGCTGTCTGGGAACCAGCTCTCGAAGGCGTGGTCCTTGTCGCAAACGAGCGAATATTTGATCATCGCTCAGCCCGCCAGGAGCGGGTCGAGCTCGCCCGCCGCGTCCAAAGCGTGGAGATCGTCGCAGCCGCCGATATGGCGCTCGCCGATGAAAATCTGCGGCACGGTCCGCCGCCCATGAGCGCGCTTGGTCATCGCCGCGCGCGCCGCCGGATCGCCGTCGACGCCGATCTCGGTGAATGCGGCGTTCTTCTTGCGCAGCAGCGCCTTGGCCGCCAGGCAATAGGGGCAGGTCGCCGTGGTGTAGATGGTGATCGGAGGCATTTTTCCTCGACCGCTCAACGAATTGGGCCCGTCCTAACACGGAACGGGCCGCTCTCCATATAGGACGTCACGCTCCTGTCACAACCCGGGCGAAAACAAGAACGTCGACCGACGCCGCGCCCGCGCGCAGCAACGCGCGGGTCGCGGCGTTGGCGGTCGCGCTCGAGGTGAGGACATCGTCGATGAGCACGACGCGCTTGTCCTTGATGCGGGCTTCGGCGCCCGCTGGAACGCGGAACGCGCCCTGGACGTTCTCGGCGCGCTGCGCCCGGCTGAGGCCGAATTGCGGCTTGGTCGCCTTGACGCGGGCGAGCAGGCCGAGATCGCAGGCCTTGCCCGCCTCGCGGCCCACGCTGACGGTCAAAAGCGCCGCTTGATTGAAGCGGCGCGACAGCAGCCGCAACGGATGCAGCGGCACCGGCGTCAGAATGTCGGCCTCGGCGAGAATGTCGGCGCCGGCGCGCGCCATCCAGCGGCCGATCGGCTTGGCCAATTCGACGCGGTCCGAATATTTGAGGCGGTGGACGAGGCGGCGGGCGGGCCCGTCCTCGAATCGCGCCGCCGCCCGCGCCCGTCCATAAGCCGGCGGATCGGCCATGGCTTGCGGCGAGATCAGGCCCGGGTCGAGATCCTGCTCGAAGGGCGTGCCGAGCCGCTCGCAAAACGGGCGCTCGATGAAGCGAATCTCGCGCCAGCAGCGCGGGCAGAGGGCGCCGGATTCGGCGACCGCCGCGCGGCAGGCGAGGCAGGTCGGCGGGTAGACGAAATCGAGCGCGGCGCGGCCGAGCGCCGCGACCGCGTCGCGCGCTCGCCAAAGCGCAGTCGGCGCGATCCGATCCGCGGTTTCAGCGAGCGGCCCCAGCATGAGCGAAAGCTAGCGCGCCGACCGGCTTTGCGCGAGAGCTTCTGAAAGGATAGCAAGCGCCTCATGGCCGCCCCGGAAATTTTCGACGCCAAGCTGGCCCGCGTCCGGCTCGAGCGCGCGCTGCGGCTGGACGCGGGCGGTGCGGATTTTCTGCTGCGTCGCGCGGCGGAGGATCTCGTCGACCGGCTGGCCCTGGTGAAGCGGGAATTCGCGACCGCGGTCGATATCGGCACTCCAGGTCCGCACGCCGCCGCGGCGCTCAGGGGCGATCCGCGCGTCGGCTTTGTTGCGCGCGCCGCGCCGAGCGCGGTCGGGCTCGAAGCGGCGTTCAGCGCCTGTTTCGTCGGCGGAGCCGAGCGCCTCGCGCTGGCCCCGCAAAGCTGCGATCTTGTCGTCTCGCTCCTCGCGCTGCACAGCGTCAATGACTTGCCTGGCGCGCTCATTCAAATTCGCCAGGCGCTCAAGCCCGACGGCCTGTTCATCGCTTGCCTCCTGGGCGGCGACACGCTGACCGAATTGCGCCAGAGCCTGACCGCCGGCGAAGCCGAAATCCTCGCCGGCGCCGCGCCGCGGGTCGCGCCTTTCGCCGAGCTGCGCGCGATCGGCGCGCTGTTGCAGCGGGCCGGATTCGCGCTGCCGGTCGCCGACCTCGACCGCATTGTCGTACGCTACGGCGACGCCATTGCGCTGATGCGCGATTTGCGCGCAATGGGCGCGACCAATGTCCTGACCGCCCGCAGTCGGCGCTTTTTGCGCCGCGACGTGCTGGCGCGGGCCGGCCAAATCTACGCCGAGCGGTTCGCCGAGCAAGACGGGCGGCTGCGCGCGACCTTCGATTTCGTCTGGCTCTCCGGCTGGGCGCCGCATGAGAGCCAGCGACAGCCGCTGAAGCCGGGTTCGGCCAAAATGCGACTCGAAGATGCGGTGAAGGCGGCGCGCGGCGGCGCCTAGCCTGGCGACGCAGGCTGCGCCGGGCCGGCCTCGCGACGTGGCGAAGCGAAACGAGGCGAGCTAAGGTGAGGGGCGGGGTCGGTCTGCCCCGACCTTAGTGTTTGCGCTCCCGTACCCTTCCGCCAAACTGGGGCGGGCTCAGGCGCAAGGTAGGTTCTGCGACGCTGCGCATGGTTTCCGACAAGATATCCTTCGACGCATCCGGCGCCGCTGCGCTGTTGAAACAGGCGGCGATCGGAACATTCGCAGCGCTGCGATTCTATTCGCGCCTGCCCGTACCAACGCTCGTCGTCGAGACTCAGCCTTTCGCCGCGCCGAACCTCAACCGCCTCGCGCCTTATGCGCCGCTCGCCGGCGCGATCGTCGGCGCGTCCGGCGCGATTATCCTGGCTCTGGCGCGGGCTCTCTGGCTGCCGCCGCTCGTCGCCGCGGCGCTCGCTTTGAGCGCAGCGACTCTCGCGGCCGGCGGCATGCACGAAGACGGCCTGGCCGACCTCGCCGATGGGTTCGGCGGCGCGACGAGAGAACGCAAGCTGGAGATCATGCGTGACAGCCGGCTCGGCGCTTATGGCGGCATGGCCCTCGTCCTGTCGCTGCTGCTGCGCGCCGCGGCGCTCGCCGCTTTGGCGGGCGAAGGCGCAGGCGTCGCCGTCGCCGCCCTGATCCTCGCCGGCGCGGTCTCCCGCGCCTGCGGCCTCGCCCCGCTTGCGCTGCTCGATCCGGCTCGGCCGGACGGCGCCGGCGCCAGCGTCGGCCGGCTCGAACCGGGCGCGTTCTGGAGGAGCGTCGGCGTCGCTCTCGCCGTCGCCGCGATCGTCGGCTTGGGCGTGATCGGCCTCGGCCGGAGCTTGCTCGCCTTCATCCTTGCTTTCGCCGCCGCCCTGGCCGCGGCGGCGATCGGGCAGAAGCAGATCGGCGGTCAGACCGGCGACGTCGCCGGCGCCGCCCAACAACTCGCCGAGATCGCCTGCCTGTGCGGCCTTCTCATCGGCGTCGGCGCTGCTTAGTTAATGCTCATGCCGGCCCCGTCCACGCCCTGCCAGAAAAATCTGCGTGCTCGACCCGCTTTCGGGCCTATGCGTCGGCTGCGGCCGCACCGCGGACGAGATCGCCGCCTGGCCCGCTTTCACCGAGGCCGAGCGGCTCGCGATCATGGCCGGGCTGGAGACCAGGCTCAGCTCGGCTCGGTCGCGCCGGGCGCGCGGCGGCAGAATTTCGGCGCGCGGGCGCGGCTGAAATGCGCTATCTCCTGCCCGTCGGCGTTCTTGTCCTCGCCGCGGCGATGCTTCTGGCGACGCCGGTCGGAACGCCGATTTTCGGCCTCGACCATCAGCGCTTCGCTCTCGCCGCGCTCGTCGCCGCCTTGTTTATCGCCTTTCTGATGCGAACCGGAGGGCGGCGCGCCGTCGCCGGCGATCTCGCCCGCGCCGTCGGCAGCGCGCTGATTTGGCTGGTGCTCATTGTCGGCCTGACCGGCGTCTACGCCTATCGCTTCGAATTCAGCGACATCGCCGATCGCGTCCTCGCTGAGCTCACGCCCGGCGACGTGACGATCGGCAAAGGCGGCGAAGTGATCGTGCCGCGCCGTCTCGGCGGACAATTTCTCATTGCCGCCAAAGTCAACAATGTGCCGACGAAGTTCCTGTTCGATACCGGCGCTTCGACCGTGGTCGTGCGGGCCGAGGACGCCAAGGACATGGGCGTCGACGTCGCCGCTCTCGATTACGACGTCGATGTCACGACTGCGAACGGCGCCGCTCGCGCCGCCGAAGCCGTGCTCGACCGCATCGCGATCGGGCCCATCGTCGTGCGCAACGTTCACGCCCTGATCGCCCGACCCGGCGCGCTCAACGAAAACCTGCTCGGCGCGAACTTTCTCGACCGCCTGCAGAGCTATTCGGTCGAGCGCGGCCGGCTGGTGCTGAAGGGAAAATAGGGAGCGAGGGCCAACATACTCCGTGTCATTCCCGCGGAAAGCGGGAATCCAGCCTCAGTCAGTCCTTAAACGCGGTGGTTTCCTGGATTCCCGCTTTCGCGGGAATGACACGGAGCTTGATTTTTAGTGCGGATCGACCGATTGCCGGCCGCGGGAAGAGGCTCCCAACATACTCCGTGTCATTCCCGCGCAAGCGGGAACCCAGCCTCAGCCAGTCCTGAAACGCGGCGGTTCCCTGGATTCCCGCTTTCGCGGGAATGACACGGAGCTTAATTCTTAGTGCGGATCGACCGATTGCCGGCCGCGCGAAGGGGCGCCCAACATACTCCGTGTCATTCCCGCGCAAGCGGGAATCCAGTCTCGGTCAGTCCTGAAGCGCGGCGGTTCCTGGATTCCCGCTTGCGCGGGAATGACACCCAGCTTGATTTTAAGTTTGGATCGACCGATTGCCGGCCGCGCGAAGGGGCGCCCAACATACTCCGTGTCATTCCCGCGCAAGCGGGAATCCAGGCTGGTTGGGTGCTGGATTCCCGCTTTCAAGCGTGTGAAGAAATTGGCGTTGGTCTGCGCCTGTGATTCACTTTCGCCATCGAGCAGGGTGATTCGATGGCGAACGAGGCGCGGTTCATTCGGGCGGATCGGGCGCAGGCGCGCTGGGACATGAT